>Ga0157363_1000888_pt1 | contig 23911 bp, 17 predicted proteins | sample AttsexASBM1_FD_111477 | JGI IMG/M metagenome (GOLD analysis project Ga0157363, IMG submission 111477) | Fungus gardens microbial communities from leaf cutter ant in Ribeirão Preto, State of São Paulo, Brazil - Atta sexdens ASBM1 | ecosystem: Host-associated > Fungi > Mycelium > Unclassified ... | reverse complement strand
TTAGGGCGTTATCCGAAATTTGCTTTACATTGAGGAAATCCGTCTGGCCGCAGCCAGATACACTTGGGCGACCTGTTGGGTCTGCCAGGAGAAGAGAATGAAATGGTCTAATCGTGTTCAGATCGTTACCGGTCAAACCTGTTTGCATATTGCGATGCACCTGCTGGTGATCGCCGCGCTGGTTTGGGGCTGGAAACACAAGGCGCTGGTTGAAGTGAGCAGTACCCTGGTAGCAGCTTATGCAGTGGTGTTTATCGCCATGCTGGCTCTGCAGCGTAGTGCCCGTTTGCGTCGCATGGGTGACGCGCTGGAAGAAGTCACAACAACTTACTACTTCGGCGCGGCGATGCTGACGCTGTTCCTGATCTCCCGCTTCATCCACAACAACCTGCTGATCGGTTGCCTGGGCGTGGTGATGCTGGTGGGTCCGGCGCTGGTATCACTGCTGGCGAAAGAACCCGCGCATCGCGTGGAGAAAAAGCGCAGCTAAGCGAAAGCTCAGTCGCGAACCGAAAGGAGCCGCATGCGGCTCCTTTTTTGTTATGCGCAGCGCAATAACGGTCACAGAGAGCAACGGCGCGACTCGTGCCACAGCGGGAAGACTACCAACATCATGTTACAGCGCCGTGACTATTGTCAGTCGCGGTGGCAGCGGAAACCTGCTAAACTCCCGCCCTTACGCATGGTAGTTTGTGCCCTTTTCACACGTGAGCCCACCAGGCTTGCGTCATATACCCCCTGAAAACTACATCGCTGACGGCGAACAGGGCGGTTCGGAGTAATACACCTGCATGTCATTTGACTCTCTCGGCTTAAGTGCCGATATTTTGCGTGCGGTAGCGGAACAAGGCTACCAGGAACCGACGCCGATTCAGCGTCAGGCTATTCCCGTGGTGCTGGCGGGCCGTGACCTGCTGGCGAGCGCCCAAACCGGTACCGGTAAAACCGCCGGTTTCACGCTGCCACTGTTGCAGCGTCTCACTGCGAATCCTTCTAACGCGCGCGGCCGTCGTCCGGTGCGTGCGTTGATCCTCACCCCAACCCGTGAACTGGCGGCGCAGGTGGGCGAGAACGTCCGTGAGTACAGTCAATATCTTAATATCCGTTCACTGGTGGTCTTCGGTGGCGTGAGCATCAACCCGCAGATGATGAAACTGCGCGGTGGCGTGGATGTGCTGGTAGCGACACCAGGCCGTCTGCTGGATCTGGCGCATCAAAATGCGGTCGATCTGTCACAGGTTGAGATTCTGGTGCTGGATGAAGCGGATCGCATGCTCGATATGGGCTTCATCCACGATATCCGCCGTGTACTGGCGCGTCTGCCAGCGAAACGGCAGAATCTGTTGTTCTCTGCCACTTTCTCGGATGAGATCAAAACTCTGGCGGAAAAACTGCTGACCAACCCGGAGCAGGTGGAAGTGGCGCGTCGTAACACCGCCTCTGAGCAAGTTTCACAGCAGGTACACTTCGTTGATAAGAAGCGTAAGCGGGAACTGCTGTCGCTGATGATTGGTCGCGATAACTGGCAGCAAGTGCTGGTGTTCACCCGTACTAAACACGGCGCCAACCATCTGGCTGAACAGCTGAACAAAGATGGCATCACCGCAGCGGCAATCCACGGCAACAAAAGCCAGGGCGCGCGTACCCGTGCGTTAGCTGACTTCAAATCCGGTGGCATTCGTGTGCTGGTGGCAACGGATATCGCCGCGCGTGGTCTGGACATCGAAGAACTGCCACACGTGGTGAACTACGAGCTGCCAAACGTGGCGGAAGATTACGTCCACCGTATTGGTCGTACTGGTCGTGCTGCGGCAACCGGCGCTGCGCTGTCACTGGTGTGTGTCGATGAACACAAACTGCTGCGTGATATCGAACGCCTGCTGAAGCGTGAGATTCCGCGCATTGAGCTGGAAGGTTTCGAAGTGGACCCTAGCATCAAAGCGGAACCGATCCAGAATGGTCGCCAGCAGCAGGGTCGCGGCCAGGGCCGCGGTCAGGGTGGCCAGGGGCGTGGGCAGGGCGGTAACGTCTCTCGTCCGCACAGCGGCAACGGTCAGCGTCCACAGGGTGGCAATGGCGCACGTCCACAGGGCGAAGCGCGTCCTGCACGTCGTCAGGGCAGCAGTGCCGCTCAAAACGCGCCAGCCGCCAACAGCGGTCGTCGTCGTCCGGCAGCGAAAAAGAGCGGGAACATCTAACGCGATGAGGGTATTACTGGCGCCGATGGAGGGCGTGCTGGATTCTCTGGTACGCGAACTGCTCTCCGGGGTAAATGATTATGATCTGTGCGTTACTGAGTTTTTACGCGTGGTCGATCAGCTGCTGCCAGTAAAATCCTTCTACCGTTTGTGTCCCGAGCTGCACAACAGCAGCCGAACGGCTTCCGGTACGCGCGTGCGTATGCAGCTACTCGGGCAATATCCTGAGTGGCTGGCAGAAAACGCCGCGCGTGCAGTAGAACTCGGCTCCTGGGGCGTCGATCTCAACTGCGGCTGTCCATCAAAACTGGTGAACGGCAGCGGCGGCGGCGCCACTTTACTCAAAGATCCTGAGCTGATTTATCGCGGCGCGAAAGCAATGCGTGAAGCCGTGCCCGATCACCTTCCCGTCACGGTGAAAGTGCGTCTGGGATGGGATTCGGGTGAGCGCCGCTTTGAAATTGCCGACGCGGTGCAGCAGGCCGGTGCCAGCGAACTGGTGGTGCACGGTCGCACCAAAGAAGATGGCTACCGCGCTGAGAGCATCAACTGGCAGGCGATTGGTGAAATTCGCCAGCGTCTGTCGATTCCGGTGATCGCCAACGGTGAGATCTGGAGCTGGCAGGATGCGCAAGACTGTCTGCGCATCACCGGTTGCGATGCGGTAATGCTGGGGCGCGGTGCGCTCAACATCCCGAACCTCGGCCGTGTGGTGAAATACAACGAAGCGCCGATGCCGTGGCCGGATGTGGTCGAACTGCTGCTGAAGTACACGCAGCTGGAGAAGCAGGGCGATACCGGCATGTATCACGTCGCCCGCATCAAACAGTGGCTCGGTTATCTGCGTAAAGCCTATAACGAAGCCGATGGGCTGTTCAGTGAAATCCGCACTCTGCGCGTATCTGCTGAGATTGCCACGGCAATTGAACGCCACGCCCTTCAGTTAACCGCACCGGTTTAACCCTTCCTCATTTAAACGCCGTTGTGTAGTGCATCTGCTTGCTGGCTGAATAGAAGTGAGCAAGTTGCTCGCTGAATTTTCCCGGATCGTGCTGCTCAGCAATTCGCTTCAGTGATTGCGCAGAATATTGCGTGATCACGCCCGGATTACTCAAAATATCAATGATATGCCCCTTAAGCTGTTGCACAATTTGTCGGCGTATCAGCAGTTTGCTCTCCTGAGAATCCACCACTAACTCATATTCGTCATTGACCGGCTGCTGAATCAGCCACCCTGTACCGGGTGGATTGATCTCCGGCAAGGCGCGAATGTTGGTGGTGATCACCGGACAGCCACTGGCTTGCATCTCCAGCACCGAGAAGCCGTAAGTATCCTGCCAGCTGGGCAGCAATCCCACGTGCGAATGCTGCAGCAAGGTCAGCACCTGATTGTTGGGCAGGGTGGTGAAATGCTGAATGTGCGGCGAGATTTTGATGAGGTGTTCAATGCGCGCGTAGAACGCCTCATCATCCTGAAAATGTCGGTGGGCGATATTATGCCGTTGCGTGATGTCACCGATTAGCGTCACCTGAATCTGACCGCGACTAAACACATCCTCTTCAGTTAATTGGGAGATAGCCAGCACCACTTCCGCGCCGCCTTTGCGATAGAACTCATTGCCGATAAAGATGAAACGAATTTCTCCCGGCGAGATCAGACGCGGTTTGACGCACAGCAGCGGCTGCGGCGGATGCAGGACGTGGAGCTTGTGCCTGACAGCGGCTTTGATCGCGGGAAACGCGTCGAGCAGCTTCAGCTGGATGTCGAGCGTCGCTTGAGAAATGGCAATTAACGTCAGGCATTCCGATCTGGCGATTAATTGCAGTTGCGACTTGAGTTGAGGATTGTCGAACTTCGCCACTCCAGGCACCGGCAGTACGCGCGGGATTTCGGTTTCAAAAGTGGCGATCCAGTTCCTTTTGGTATCGGCCACTTCGTTGAAGAGGTGAATGACATCCGCATCATGTGGCAGCAAGCCGGGAAGCGGGAGAAAAATAAATTTTTTATTTTTATGTAAGATTCTTGCTCTTACGGCATTTAAATAGAAGTAGATATTCTTTTTGCGACAATCAATATACTTATTGTGTGGGTTGGTGATGATATTTCTTTTTTCAGGATATCCGCTTCCACTGGTGATTATCTTCATAATCTCTCCTGGTCGGTAGGGAACAGAATGAACAGAGGTTAGAGATGGGGTTAATCAGGTGCGAGGGTTCCACGTCATCATCTAGATTACGCACCGAAAGTAACGATCAAGGTTTGATTGAATAATCTGTAACCTAAAGGCAATCAGGGGCGGGATCTATGTCTTAATGTGAATGATTGCGCGCGCCTCTCTCTGCACTCATTCGACCTGAAGAGATTAACAGTTGGTTTTGCTGCTCTTTTAATGGAATGTTTTTGATTAATCGTTTTTCGATTATTGTTTTTTTTCAGATTTGTCAGAACAATGCGTAAATAAAATTGAATTAAGTTTGATTATTAATGGAAAGTGAAATTACCGGGACGATATTTCAATAAAAGCGATAATAGAAATATACAGAATTAAGCCATGACACAGTTCCAGGTAAAGTCAGGTTCAAGCTCAACGCTAATTGCGCTATAGTAGCGTTTCACATTCATTTGTAATGCCATCACTTATGTCTGACGCCGCTGTACTGAGTCATGCTCAGTTAAATAAACGCATCATTTCCGTTATTGTCTTCACCTTCTTCTGCTATCTCTCAGTAGGGCTGCCGCTCGCGGTGCTGCCGGGATTTGTGCATAACCAGCTGGGTTTCAGCTCGTTCATCGCCGGGCTGATCATCAGCCTGCAGTACTTCGCCACGCTGCTCAGTCGTCCGCATTCGGGCCGCCTGGCCGATCGCTATGGCCCGAAACGCGTGGTGATGATGGGATTGGTGTGCTGCGGCATGAGCGGCGTGCTCTCTCTTCTCGCCGCGTTGTTTACCGCAACACCCATGCTGAGTCTGGCGCTTTTAGCGCTGGGTAGGCTGTTTTTGGGCGTGGGAGAAAGCTTTAGCAGTACGGGTTCGACACTGTGGGGAATGAACCTTGTCGGACCGCTGCAGACGGCGCGTGTGATCTCCTGGAATGGCGTTGCCACCTACTTTGCGATGGCGATAGGCGCACCGCTCGGGGTGCTGCTCAATCAAATGTTCGGCCTCAGTGGGTTTGCCGGACTCGTGGCGTTGATGGGCGTGATCGGTTTCTGCATGGCGAGTCGTAAGGCGGCGGTCAGCGTCACAGCGGGCGTGCGTATTCCTTTTCATCGCGTGGTCAGCCGCGTCTGGCTGTTCGGGCTGGCACTGGGCTTCGGCACCATCGGCTTTGGCGTCATCTCGACGTTTATCACGCTCTATTTTGCCAGCCGCGACTGGAGCGGCGCCGCCTTTGCCCTGACTTTGTTCAGCCTGGGCTTTGTGCTGGTGCGACTGGCCGGTGGCCGCTATATCACCCGTTTTGGCGGCTTGAAAGTGTCGCTGGTGTCGTTTGTGCTGGAGTGTGCCGGTCTGCTGTTAATCTGGCAGGCCGACAGAAGCTGGCTGGTGGATATCGGCGCGTTCCTGACCGGCGGTGGTTTCTCGCTGGTGTTCCCGGCGCTGGGTGTGGAAGCCGTTAAACGCGTGCAGCAACAGGATCAGGGATCGGCGCTGGGGACGTATTCGGCGTTTCTCGATTTAGGGCTGGGATTGACGGGGCCGGTGGCGGGGTTGCTAATTGGTCATTGGGGGATGCAGTCAGTGTATCTGGCGGCGGCCCTGATGGTGCTGGGCGCATTTGCCATTACGTTGCGTCTGCAACAGCAGCACGGCCGCCAGGCAGCCGTGCAAACTGTTAATTAATACTTCTCTGGCACCACCATGTTTTCAGGCACTGGCGCGCGGCGATAATCTTCATGACGTTCGCGCGTCGGTAGCATAATGGTTTTGCTCTCGCTCTCTTCGTAGGGCACCTGTTGCAGCAGATGGCTGATGCAGTTCAGACGCGCACGCTTCTTATCCACACCTTGTACCACCCACCATGGCGCTTCAGGAATATGGGTGCGCTCCAGCATCTCTTCTTTCGCTTCGGTGTAATCTTCCCAGCGGCGACGACTTTCGAGGTCCATCGGGCTCAATTTCCACTGTTTCAGCGGATCGTGGATGCGGCTCAGGAAGCGCAGCTCCTGCTCTTCATCGGTAATCGAGAACCAGTATTTGATGATCTGAATGCCGCTGCGGGTCAGCATTTTTTCGAATTCCGGCACGCTGCGGTAAAACTCTTCCACTTCGGCTTCGTTACAGAAGCCCATCACGCGCTCAACGCCTGCGCGGTTGTACCAGCTGCGGTCAAACATCACAATTTCACCGGCTGCAGGCAAGTGAGCGATGTAGCGCTGGAAATACCACTGTGTTTTCTCACGATCGTTCGGTGCGGGCAGGGCGGCGACGCGACAGGTGCGCGGGTTTAAACGCTGGGTGATACGCTTGATCACCCCGCCTTTCCCGGCGGCATCACGGCCTTCAAACAAAATCACCACGCGATGTCCGGTACGCATCACCCAATCCTGCAACTTCACCAGCTCGCCCTGCAGATGCAGCAGCTCACGGAAGTAGCGGCGGCGAAAGGCCTTATCGCCTTCCTGCTGCGGTTCGCCATTATCATTGAAGCGCAGATCGTCCAGCTCCATTTCCAGCTCTTCATCGTAGCTGTCGTAAAACTCCTGCAGCAGACGCGCATTAAAGGTCTCGCTGTGGAAGCTATTGTCGTGTGTCGCCATGACTTTTTCCCGTTACAGATGAATAAACAGAGCGTAAAGCAGCCCTGAAAGTAAGACCGAGACCGGCAGCGTCAGTACCCACGCCAGCGCGAGGTTACGAATCGTTGAGAGCTGCAGACCAGATTTGTTGGCGGCCATCGAACCCGCTACGCCTGATGACAGCACGTGGGTAGTGGAGACCGGCAAGCCGAAAACATCCGCTGCGCCGATGGTCGCCATCGCCACCAGCTCCGCACTGGCACCCTGTGCGTAGGTCAGATGAGTTTTGCCGATGCGCTCACCGACGGTGACCACAATGCGACGCCAGCCCACCATGGTGCCAAGGCCAAGGGCAATCGCGACCACCACTTTCACCCACATCGGGATAAAGCGCGTGGCGGCATCCAGCTCTTTCTTCACCGCAGTAAGATTGCTGGCAATCTCTTCCGGCAGCGCGACTTTGGCCGATTGCAGATGTTTGATAGTTTCGGAGGCAAGATACATATCGTTACGGGTGTTGGTCACTGCCTGGGCAGGGATATTTTCCACCGCACCATAACGGCGGATCTGATCGCCGATATCGCCCAGCATCATGCCAAGGGCAGGGAGTACCTGAGGGCGGTTCTGGCTGGTGCGCACAAACTCGGTCAGTACTTCACGCGGTGCGGGCATTGCAGCCGGTGCCGGTTGCAGCGTTAGCAGTTGCTGTTCAGTGACCTGAGTTAACGCGGCCACGCGCGGGATTTGATCCGGCGGCAGCGAACGGTTCAGGGCGTAGGCAATCGGCATGGTGCCGACCAGAATCAGCATAATGAGGCCCATGCCTTTCTGACCGTCGTTTGAGCCGTGAGCGAAAGAGACGCCGGTACAGGTCAGGATCAGCAGGCCGCGAATCCATGCCGGTGGGGGCTGATTGCCTTTTGGTGCTTCATACAGCTGACGGTTGCGGATAAAGGCTTTCATCGCCAGCAACAGGAGCGCCGCACAGATAAAGCCGACAATCGGTGACAGCAGCAGGGCGTAACCCACTTTGATCGCCTGATCCCAATCCACACCGCTGGTACCGCTGCGACCGTGCAGCAGGGCATTCACTACGCCCACGCCGATGATCGAACCGATCAGCGTATGCGAAGAGGAGGCTGGCAGGCCGAAATACCAGGTGCCGAGGTTCCAGATGATGGCCGAGAACAGCAACGCATACACCATGGCGAAGCCGTTGCCGCTGCCTGCCTGCAGAATCAGCTCCACCGGCAGCAGCGAGATAATGCCAAACGCCACCACGCCGCTGGAGAGCAACACGCCGAGGAAGTTGCAGAAGCCAGACCACACCACGGCCACACCCGGAGACAGCGAATGGGTATAAATCACGGTGGCGACAGCATTGGCGGTATCGTGGAAGCCGTTGACAAACTCAAAGCCGAGCGCAATCACTAAAGCCACGCCCAGCAGCAGAAACGGCGTATAGCTGGTGACAGGCGCGCCGGTCTCCTCCACGTCATTAAACAGGTTGATGGCGGTGAACAGCAGGCCGCCGCACAGCAGGATCAGGAAGATGATGCGTGAGATTTTTCCGTTGCCCTGGTTAAGATTCGGGCGTCCGTTTTGGGACGATGATGTTGATGTAGATGCAGGTAAACTGTTTTCAGCCATAACACACCCCGGTGTGGATTGACGATGCTCGATTGGCATCCGTTACCCGCAGTGTGATACGTGGTTTGTATGACAGAATGATGATCGCGATCACGCTCTGTCATCTTGCTGTAACACGGCTGTCGCAGTCTGTGGATCTGACCGCTTCGGGATCCTCACGCTGCCATGCTCCAGCCTGTCTTGCCGCTTGCCTCATTGCCGGACTTCAATAATGAAGTGGCCGGACTCATCCATGGGTATCTGTTCACGCCGGAAGCACCGCCACAGCGGCTCAACGCGCGTGAAGCTTCGCAGCTCGCGCAGCAAAATTTGCCGGAATCCTATTTTCTTTGGCTACACATCAACCTGAATCATGCCCGTGCCGAGCGCTGGGTTCAGGGCCACTTTAGTGTAGACGATGATTTTTTCGATGAGATCCATTCTGCTTCACCGCGCACACGTTTGGCCCATCAAAACGATGCGCTGCTGGCGGTGCTCAATGATGTGACGTTCAGCAAAGAAGAGCGCAGCACACAGAACGCGACGTTGTGGATTTGGTGCTGTGCGCACACCATTGTCACCGCACGTTATCGCCCGGTGGGAATGATTGAACGCATGCATCAGCAAATTGATCGTCTCCCGTTCGCCGAGCCGGATGCGATGCTGTTGTGGTTGCTGGGTGAGCAGGAAGCGCAATTAGAGCAAGTGGTGCGTCGCTCCAGTCAGGCGGTGGATGCCATTGAAGAGCGTTTGCTCAGTGCAGCGATTAAAACCAATCGCAGTGAGTTGGGCCATTTGCGCCGTATGCTACTGCGTGTGCAGCGTTTGCTGGCACCGGAACCCGCCGCGCTGTTTCGTTTGTTAAATCGGCCACCAAAGTGGCTTAAGCGCGAACCGCTCAGTGAATTGCGCATCTTTACGGAAGAGTTCAGCGTGGCATTGAATGACCTGGCGGGACTGATGGAACGCATTCGCTTGTTGCAGGAAGAGATTGCCGCGAGTTTGATGGAGCAGAGTAACCGCACGCTGTTTTTACTGACGGTGATCACCGTGCTGGCGCTGCCGATTAACATCATTGCCGGCTTTTTCGGTATGAACGTGGGCGGGATTCCGCTGGCAAATAATCCGCACGGCTTCTTACTGTTGGTGATTGTGGTGCTGGTGTTTACCCTGGTGGCGGGCTGGCTGGCGCTGAGACGGCGTCGGGAATGATGTCCAGGCATCCAGGCGCGCATCAAGGGACTACCGGGCACACAGGTAATAGATCAGAACGACCACATAAGTCACAATTTTGTGGTCAGTCGATTCGGGTAATACGTTTTTGCGCTCATAAAAAAACCAGCCGCAATGGGCTGGCTTTTTACTGGATGGCGAGTCAGCGATTACAGGCTGTTGCCGGTCGCTGGTGCAGGCTGAGCAGCCGGAGCCACATCACTCTGCGGTGCAACGGCGCTGGCGCCCTGCGGGGTCATCGGCTCTTCTTTTGGCGTGGCGTCAGAAGATTCCTGAACCGGCACCGGAGCAGGCATCACTTCACCCTGCGGACCGTTGATTTTAGTCGGCATACCGTTACGTGCCTGGATAGCGTTGTTGACTGCATCCTGGTTAGTGCTGCCATCGGCAATCACTTTGGTTACCGCAGCGGTCAGCGTAATCGGCACCACTTCACGTGAGTTGAACTGCTCTTCGGTAGTAGAAAGTGGGTTGTGCACTTCTACATAGCGAGAACCATCTGGCTCAACGGTGGCTTTCACCGGCTGATCGATAAACTGTACGCGAGTACCAACCGGCACGTTGTCGAACAGCCATTTGATGTCGTCAGCACGCAGACGCACACAGCCGTGGCTCACGCGTAAACCGATACCGAAGTTGGCGTTAGTACCGTGAACTGCGTACAGGCGGCCGATATACAGCGCATACAGGCCCATCGGGTTATCCGGACCTGCCGGGAATACCGCTGGAATGCTTTCGCCACGTGATGCGTATTCTGCGTGCATCGCTTTGGTCGGCGTCCAGGTTGGACCGGCTTTTTTACGCTGAACCGTCGTGGTCCAGTTCACTGGCGTGTCTTTGCCCAGTTCGCCGATACCGATTGGCAGCACAACCACGGTCTTGGTGCCTTTCGGATAGTAGTAAAGACGCATTTCCGCGCTGTTGATCACGATGCCTTCACGCGGGGCGTCAGGCAGGATCAACTGCTGAGGGATCACCATTTTGGTGCCCGCTTTTGGCAGATAAACATCAACGCCCGGATTGGCTTCCAGCATGTTGCTGAGGCCCATCTGGTACTGAGCAGCGAAGGCTTCCAGCGGAAGTCGGCTGTCATCAGGCACGGTGATTTCAAGGTTTTCGCCGATCAAACGGCTGTTAGCCGCTGGCAGCGGATACACTACTGCGAATGCCGACTGGCTGAACGCCGCCAGTACTAAAGCAAGTGAAGCGAACGCGCGAATGCTCTTTTTCATGTTTTTCAAGTCGTTATAGCCGTGTTTCAGGCTTGTCAGTGTGTCGAATCCATCTTGGTCTCAATGACCCGGTGCGCATTATATGTGCATAGGCGCAGTGATGGGAATCAGGATTTTCAAAGGCTGATGATACTTTACTTAATTAGTGGGCATTTCCCGACCCATCTCGTTGCCGTACCGCCCAAAATGTGAATTTTCTTAAGGCTGCCACAGCGTCACTTCATTACTCAATTTACGATTGAGGAAAAAAGCGGCACTGATTAACGCCAGATGCGACAGCGCCTGCGGCATATTCCCCAGCGCTTCGCCATGCATAGTAAATTCCTCGGCGTACAATCCCAGGGGATTGGCATAGCTCAGCAGCTTTTCAAACTCAAAATGCGCCTCATGCACGCGCCCGGCCCGCGCCAGACACTCCACATACCAGAAGGAACAGGCGGCAAAGGAACCTTCACCCCCGGTTAAGGCATCGGCAGGTGTTTCGCTAATGTTATAGCGGCGCACTAAACCGTCGCTCACCAGGTGGGTTTTAATCGCGTCAAGGGTGGCAATCCAGTCAGGATCGGTAGAGCTGACAAAGCGCACCAGCGGCATCAACAGCATGGATGCGTCCAGGAACTTGCCGCCGCGTGTGGCGGTGAAATGGCCCAGTTCCGGGTTCCAGAAGTTTTGCCAGATGTCGTCGCGAATTTCACTGCGCACACGATCCCAGCGCTCATAGGGCATCGGCAATGAACGCTTCAGGCCGAGACGCAGGGCACGATCCAACGCCACCCAGCACATCAGGCGTGAATGCAGGAAGTGCTCCGGCTCACCGCGCATCTCCCAGATACCAGCATCGGGCTGATTCCAGTTGCCGCAGACATAATCAATCATGTCGGACACATGCCGCCAGCCACGCTGTGAAATGGCTTCACCGTATTTATTGGCAAGGTAAATGGCATCCATCAGTTCGCCGTAAATATCCAGCTGGGTCTGCCGCCACGCATCATTGCCGATGCGCACCGGGCGCGAGTTGGCATAGCCGGAAAGATTGAGCAACTCGGTTTCATGCAGTTCGGTGCCGCTGTCCAGGCGATACATCACCTGCAGGTGTGGCGTGTCGTCATGGCTGTGCTCGACGCAACGCCCCACCCAGTGGGTGAAGTCTCGCGCTTCTTCCACATAACCCAGCCGCATCAGCGCATACATGCTGAAGGAGGCATCGCGGATCCACGAGGCGCGATAATCCCAATTGCGCTCGCCGCCTAACTCTTCCGGCAAACCAAAGGTCGCTGCAGCCGCAATCGAACCGTGCTGTTTCGAGGTAAGTAGTTTGAGCGCCAGTGCGGATCGCGTCACCATTTCCTGCCAGCGTCCGCGATACGTACTGTGGCTGCTCCAGCGCCGCCAGTAGGCCAGTGTGTCGCTGAAGCACTGTTCAGTGGCAATCTCCGCCACGAAGGGATCGTCATCGCTGCCGAATACAAACTCAGCAGATTCCCCGGCTTTGAGGGTAAATTCGGCAACTGCACTGTGGTTTTCACGGGTCATCACCACCGTAGCACTCAGCCGTAACGCGGGCTGGCCTTCGGCAAGAAAGGCCACGCCACCGGGGCGCAGTTCGGTATGGGTTTTAGCACGGGCATAATCATGGCGCGGGGCGCACAGCAAATTGAAGGTGGCCGAGCCGCGCACCATTTTGACCCGACGTACCAGTCGCGGCACTTTATTGGGCTGGTCGCAGATCGGCATGTAATCGGTGATCTCCGCCACGCCCGCATCGCCCAACCAGCGCGTCTGTAAAATATTGGTGTCCGGCAGATAGAGCTGCTGCTGGCGCGCATTTTTCCAGTCGGGTGCCAGTGAGAACAGACCGGCATCATCGCCATCCAGCAACGCAGCAAACACGGACGGGCTATCCAGCTCCGGCCAGCAGAGATAATCAATGGTGCCCTCATTGGCGATCAATGCACAGGTCCGTAAATCCCCAATCACGCCGTGATCATCAATTCTGCGTTTAATTTTGCTCATCCTGCCTCCTTGACTGCATCTGATTGTTAACTATAGACGAAAGGGTTTTTTCGGCTGATCCGAGGCACAGATCGATAACTTCTATACTGTGAGGACACCCATCACGCAGGAGAATGTTATGGCACTGGGCAAACAGAAAGTGGCCGTGGTTACCGCATCCGATTCCGGCATTGGCCGCAGCTGTGCCGTCATGCTGGCCGAAGCGGGCTACACGTTAGGGATCACCTGGCGCTCAGATGAAGCGGGGGCGCAGGAAACAGCGCGACTGGTCGAAAGCAAAGGGCAAACCGCACAGGTGCGGCAGCTGGATCTCTCCGACCCGCAAGAAGGGGGCAAGCAACTGGCGCAGCTCATCAATTCACTGGGTCGCATTGACGTATTGGTCAACAATGCGGGCGTGATGATGAAAGCCGATTTTCTCGATGTCACCTTTGAAGATTGGCGCAAAACGTTCAGCGTCGATGTGGATGGTTCATTTATCTGCGGACAGATCGCCGCCCGCCATATGGTCGATCAGGGCGATGGCGGGCGCATCATTAACATCACTTCAGTGCATGAACATACTCCGTTGCCGGATGCCACCGCTTACACCGCGGCGAAACATGCGCTCGGCGGTCTGACCAAATCGATGGCGTTGAGTTTGTTGCCCCATCACATTCTGGTGAATGCGGTTGCACCGGGCGCGATTGCCACTGCAATGAACCATCTGACTGACGATCAGGCGCGCAGCACACGTATGCCGGAAATTCCGATTGGACGGCCCGGCGATACGCGTGAAGTGGCAAGTTTAGTCGCGTGGTTGTGTTCGGAATGGGCGACCTATACCACCGGACAATCGTTTATTGTTGACGGTGGCTTTATGTTGGCCAACCCACAGTTTAAAGGTTATCACCACTAATCCGCCCGGCGGCGGTTCCAGCGGCGAATCACGTAACGCAGCGCGATGCCGAACACAATCGCCGCCACCAGCCACAGCAAATGTTTAAGATGCTGGTCGAGTTTATGCAGCCACGGAGTAATGATCTCCCCGGCGAAGTAACCCAGGGTGACAAAGATCAGCGACCAGAGCGCGGCGCCTATCACGTTGAGCACAAAGAAGCGCAGCGGTTTTAACCGGCTGGTACCGATGATGATCGGGCCAATAATGCGGAAGCCGTACATAAAGCGCACGCCAATCACAAACAGACTCGGGCGCTTCTGAATCAGGCGATTGGCTTTACGAATGGTATCTTCATGTTTACGGAAACGGCGTAGAATGCGCGTACCGTAGCGACGGCCCAGCCAGAACAGCAGCTGATCGCCGATAATTCCTCCCACCATCGCGGCCAGCACCACGCCGGTGAAGTGCAGCAGGCCTTCATGCGCCGCCACGCCGCCCAGCAGGGTAAAAGTTTCCCCTTCCGCGATACAGCCAATCAGCAACGCCAGATAGCCGTACTGCGTAATTAATCCATTGATATCGAGATGCAAATTTTCCTCCCTGTCGCGAGTGATTCAGGTAACAGTTTATACGCCAGCGGCTTTTTTTGTGCCGCTGTCCGCAAAAACAGCCGCGCCGATTATACTTGAAGGGAAGCTGCCTGAGTGAGACAGCCTGATCGCTGAAGTGGCAGCCCGTCGCATCAGAGGAGTGATTTTATGAATCATGTCTGGGGTCTTCTGGCGCATCCTAACCAGGAAATGCGCGATATCAAGCAAGAAAACGAGAGCGTTTCGCACCACTACACCCACCATGTTTTGATGATGGCAGCGATCCCGGTGATCTGTGCCTTTATCGGTACCACACAACTGGGCTGGAATCTGGGCGAAGGGCAGTTCGTACAACTCAACCTGCTGACCGGCATCGGTCTCGGCATTCTTTTCTATCTGATTATCTTAGGCGGCGTGGCGGTGATGGGCCGCGTCATTCATTGGATGGCGCGCGATTATCCGCAGCGTCCCAGCGTTCAGCGCTGTACCGTGTTTGCTGGCTATGTCGCTACCCCGTTGTTTATTAGTGGGCTGGTGGCTCTTTATCCGCTGGTGTGGCTGTGTGTGTTGGTCGGCGCGGTGGCGTTACTCTATACCGGCTATCTGCTGTACATCGGCATTCCGGTGTTCCTCAATATTGATCGTGAAGAGAGCATGCGCTTTTCAGGATCGACACTGGCGATTGGTGTGCTGGTGTTTGAAGTGCTGCTGGCACTGACCGTGGTGTTGTGGGGTTACGGACCACGATTGTTCTAACCTGCAATGATACCGTGAACGGGAGGCCATTAGGTCTCCCGTTTTTTTAACGCTCAGAAACAATCTACCTAAGAAATTTCGCAGATAAGCGCGTATTATGCTGCTGCCAGCCCGCATCCCGTCTGGTTTGATGCGCGCGGCCTGTGTCTTAAACACGGCGCAAAACTCCCTACCGGATTTTTTTGACACGATGTCTGTAAAAATGCGTATTTCCTTGCTGTCGCTGGCGCTGTTTGTCGCCGCACCGGCAGCTGTCACTCCGGCACTGGCCGCGCCTGCTGCGCTGTCTAATCTGGCGCCGATTGCCCAACCGCAAATCGCCTCCGGCAGTGCCATGATTGTCGATCTTGAAACCAATAAAGTGCTGTTCTCCAGCCATCCGGATCGTGTGCGGCCTATCGCGTCACTCACCAAGCTGATGACTGCAATGGTGGTGCTGGATGCGAAACTGCCGATGGACGAGATGCTGTCGGTGGATATCAGCCACACGCCAGAGATGCGCGGTGTGTTCTCGCGCGTCAAATTGAACAGTGAAATCAGCCGCCGCAATATGCTGCTGCTGGCGCTGATGTCATCGGAAAACCGTGCTGCCGCCAGCCTGGCGCATCACTATCCAGGTGGCTATGACGCCTTTATCCGCGCGATGAATGCCAAAGCGCGTGCGCTGGGCATGACGCATACCCACTATGTTGAACCGACAGGTTTGTCGATTCACAACGTCTCCAATGCGGAAGACTTGATCAAGCTGGCAAAAGCCACGCGTCAATATCCGTTGATTGGTGAACTGAGCACCACCAAAGAGGATACGGCGGTGTTCAAGCATCCGAACTATGCGCTGCCGTTCCGTAACACCAATCACCTGGTGTACAAAAACGACTGGCGTATCGCATTGACTAAAACCGGTTATACCGATGAAGCCGGCCACTGCCTGGTGATGCGCACGGTGATCAATAACCGTCCGGTGGCGCTGGTGGTACTGGATGCGTTTGGCAAGTACACCCACTTTGCCGATGCCAACCGTCTGCGCGACTGGCTGGAAACCGGCAAAGCGGCACCGGTTCCGGCAGCGGCGCTGGCCTACAAGAAGCAGAAATCGTCGCAAACGGCCAGCAACGAATAATCACGACGTCTGTTTCCCTTCACAGATGCACAATGGATTGTGCGTCTGTGAGTGCTTCCGATTGGCGGGATAAGTCCTCCCGAATGACCAAAAAAATCCCTAATCGTCAGCACCAATGTTTTCGCGCTTCATTCCTATAGTTTCCGCTTCGGCTACGCTCTACACTGGCCGCCATCTAAAGTTAACTGGCATTTATCGGCTGTCATTGCGCTGGAATCTCACTCATATGTACAAGCTTCGTTCGCTATTTACCCCATTTATACTGCTGCTGGTGCTGTTAAGCCCGGCACTGAGCTACGCGGATGACAACACTGCCGCCGCGGCTCAGCAAGAGGACGCCGCACCAAAGGTCAATCCTGCGGTTGAGCTGCCGAAAATGCAGAAAATCCTCGACAAGATTAAAGGCCAGGTGTCAGGCGATACCAATGAGAGCCAGCTCAACCAGCTCAATGAGATGGCGCTGGAGCTATCCGGTAACGCAGAAACTTTAGGCCAGGCGCTGATCCCGCAGCGTCAGCAACTGGATGCGCAGCTAGCGGTACTGGGTCCGGCACCGAAACCGGACAGTGGCGTGAAAGAAACGCCGGAAGTGACGCGCAAACGCGCCTCGCTGGAGAGCCAGAAAAGTAAACTGGACGATCAAATCAAGCAGGCCGATGGCATTAAAAATGGCGCGCTGGTGCTTTCCTCCCAGATCGTCAACCTGCGCCGTGATCAGTTGAAGAGCCAGCTGGCGCTGAACTCTGGTAGCATCCTGGGGCCGCGCTTTTGGGCGCCCATGGTCAGCCGTCAGGATTTAGATGGCGAGAAAATCAGCGACTTTATCGCTGAATTGCAGGACACCGCTGCACTCTCCTGGGAGCCTGGCTGGCGCTTTGGCACTATCGGCTGGTTGATTGCGGCCATGCTGGTGATGACGCTGGGGCGTCGTTACAGCGAAGAGTTTCTCGCCTGGGTGAGCATCCACAAAATGCCGGAAGGGCGTTTGCGCCGTAGTTTCCTGGCGGCAGCGATTGCGCTGACCACCTTGGCCGCGGTGGTGCTGACCTTTAACTTTATCGCGCTGGCGTTTACCCGCCGTGATGAAGTCTCGACTGACGTGCAGGATTTTGTTGAGCGTCTGGTACAACTCAGCGTCTATTGCGGTTTGATCGCCGGTTTGGGCCGAGCTTTCCTGTCGACGCGCCGTCCGAGCTGGCGCTTACCGAGCATCTCCAATGAAGTGGCGCAGGCGTTGAAGCCGTTCCCACCGATTACGGCAGGACTGGTGTTTATTTTCCAGACGGCGGAAGCCTTTAACTACAGCGTTGGCACCAGCCTGAACACCACCATCTTCGCCAATGGCCTGACGGCGCTGCTGATTGGCACCACCGGTATGGCGATCAGCATGCGTACCAATCGCGTACGCCGCCGTATGGTGCAAGAAGGCAATGCGCCAGAAGCGCGCCCGACCATTGTTGGACTGGTTCAGCTGGCGCTGACGCTTACCGCGCTCGCGATATTGATTTCGCTGATCATCGGTTATGTCACGCTGGCCCGCTTCCTCGGTTATGAGGTGATCTGGTGCGGTATTCTGTTCGGTTCATTCTACTTCCTTAGCCATTTGATCAATGACGGTTGTGAAAGCCTGTTCTCCACCAACAATGCCACCGGCAAACGCCTGCAGACGTCATTGAACATTGATGAACGTCATCTGCAACAGGCGGCCACGCTGCTGGGCGCTATTGGTAAAACCGCACTGATCGGTATTGTGGCGCTGGCGCTACTCAACGGCACCTTTGCCTCGTCGACACCGATTGAGCTGATTCAGAAAGTGATTGAGTTCTGGGGCGGCAAAGGGCTGGAGTCGTTGAACATCGTGCCCGCGCACATGGTCAATGCCATCCTGTGTCTGGTGGTGGGGATTTACGTACTGCGTTCGGTGCGTCGCTGGCTGGATAAAGATTTCCTGCCGAAGACCACCATGGACGTCGGCATGCGCGTGTCGCTGGTGACGCTGTTCAGCAACATCGGTTATGTGCTGATCATTCTGCTGACGCTGTCGATTATGGGCCTGCAGTGGAACAAACTGGCGTGGATCGTCAGTGCCTTGTCGGTCGGTATCGGTTTCGGCTTACAAGAGATCGTGAAGAACTTTATCTCTGGTTTGATTCTGCTAACCGAGCGCCCGGTAAAAGTGGGCGATCTGGTGAGCATCAGCGGCATTGAAGGGGATATTCGCCGCATCAACGTGCGCGCCACCGAAATTCAGCTGAGTGATAAATCCACGGTGATTGTGCCGAACTCACAGTTCATCTCGCAGAACGTTCGTAACGCCACCATGGGCAATGCGCAGGGCGTGGTGACCATTCTGCTGACCTTCCCGCTGGACATCGATCCGGTGCGCGTGCGTGAGATTCTGCTGGAGGTTTACGAGGAGAATGAACGTATTCTGGAAACGCCAGAGCCATCCGTGTCGTTTAAGGATCTGACCTCCGCCGGTATTGTGCTGAGCGTCACCGGTAACGTAGCGGGCCAGCGTCAGATCTCCAGCGCTAAGAGTGACCTGCTGTTCGATATTCTGACGCGCCTGCGCAAAGAGGGCATTGTGCTGTCCACACCGCAGACGATGATCATTGAACGTCGAGCCGTGCCAGCGGCCACGCAGGAAGAGGGCGAGCAACTGCCATAATCCATTGGGCGGCTCTCGGGCCGCCCATTAATTTATCAAGCCTTAACCGCCCAACCTTTCTGTTTGCTGGTTTTACCGATCCCCGGATTAAAGGTATTGGTCGGATCGAGCTGACGATAAAACGCCTGCAACTGCGGTTTTGCTTGATACAGATGCCCGACGTTATGCTCAGCCGGATACTCGGCCCCACGTTCGCTGAGGATCGCCAGCATCTTCTCCTTCAACGCATGCGCATCCACGCCTTTCTTCACGATGTAATCCTGGTGGAAGACATGACAGAAGAAGTGGCCGTAATAAAGGCGATGGCTCAGGTCGTTGTCGAACTCGGCGGGTAAGCGCTCAAACCAATCCTGATCGTTACGACGCAGCGCGATATCCAGCGCCAGAATATCTTCCACTTCATCCGCATGCACCGCGTGGTAGCGCACCGCGGCACCGGCAGCGGCGAAGCGATGCAGGAAAGCATGTGCGCCTTCCTTGCCGTCACAGGCAAAGAACTCGCCACCGCCTTCGCGGAAGTATTCGTGCAAATACTCCTGCGCTTCCGCTACGCCTTCACCGGACATTTTCAGCATCAGGTGATGCTCAAACTTATCGCGATACTGCTTCATGCGTTTCGGCAGATGCGCAGGTAACCAACCGCTGATGCGCTGCAATACGCGATCGGTGAAGTGCGGTTTCACAAAACTCAGCTTACCCAGCCAGGCATCCACCCGACCTTTCAGCGTGAAGAACAGTGGCATTTTGTCGGTGCCGAGCTTGTCGATCATCACAAAAGTGTCTTTGCCGTACACTTCGGCGATATCGAAAATGTCGCGGTGCATATACTCGCCCGCCACTGGCAGGTTTTTAAACTCGGCCAGAATATGGCGGCGCAGATCGCCCAATACCGCAGGATCGTTAGTGCCAATATAAAACACCTGCTGCTTCGGTTCGCTGGGGAAGGTATCAAGACGCACGGCGAATACCGCCAGTTTGCCCGCGCAACCCGAAGCCTCGAACAGGCGGCGCTCATCGGCGTTGAAGCGAGCGGGTGTATCCGCATGGATATCACGCACGCGTTCTGCATATTCATGATCTGAAGCATGACGTTCATCCCAGCGCACATCGCTCTGCTGCCAGCGATCGTCATCCAGTCGACCGAGCATCTCTTCCGGCGAGTGGCCGAGATCCATGCCGAGATGATTGACCAGCTTCAGTTTGCCGTCGGCATCAATCTGCGCATAAAGCGCCATTTCGCTGTAGGCCGGGCCGCGTTTGATCAGTGAACCGCCGGAGTTATTACAAATCCCGCCCATCACTGATGCGCCGATACAAGAGGAACCGATCACCGAGTGTGGTTCACGTCCCAGCGGCTTAAGGGCTTTTTCCAGCTGATAAAGGGTGCTGCCAGGGAAGGCCAGAATCTGATTGCCGCCATCAATCAGCTGCAATTTATCGAGGCGCAAAGTACTGATGATCACCACCGGGCGATCGTAATCATTGCCGTTAGGCGTGGAGCCTTCGGTCAGGCCGGTGTTGGCGGCCTGCATCAGAATCACCGCATCGGCCTGCACCAGCGCCTGCAATATCCGCCACAATTCCAGCAAGGAGCCGGGGAACACCACCGCCAGCGCATCGCCTTCACCGGAGCGGAAACCCTTACGATAGCGTGCGGTTTGTTCCGCCTCAGTTAACAGGTGTGAAGGGCCGACGAGGCGGCGCAGTTCAGCCAGCAGTGTAGGGTGTGAGGTGTTGTTATTCATGAACCTGTCCTTGTCGTTAACGTTGCGCATCTACTTTAGCACGCGTCAACGGCATGGTCGCGGTGTGACATCGGTGGCTACCTGCTATCCTGAACTTGTGGCACACTGCCCCGGTTATTTCGATATTGCGCAGTCACTTAAGAGAACCCGACCTGATGAAATGGATTTGCTCTGTTAGCCTCGCTGTTTCCCTTGCCATGCAGCCTGCCTTCGCAGATGACCTGTTTGGCCCCCATCCGATGACGGAACAGGCGCGTGACGCCTTTGTTAACCAGCTGCTCGGCAAAATGACCCTTGATGAAAAAATCGGGCAGATGCGCTTGATCAGCGTGGGGCCAGACACGCCAAAAGAGGCGGTGCGCGACATGATCCAGCACGGTCAGGTTGGCGCAATCTTCAATACCGTCACGCGTCCGGATATTCGCGCGATGCAGGATCAGGTGATGCAACTCAGCCGCCTGAAAATTCCGCTGTTCTTCGCTTACGACGTGGTGCACGGTCAGCGTACTATTTTCCCGATCCCGCTCGGCCTCGCGGCCAGCTGGGATCTGGATGCGATCGGTGAAGTCGGCCGCATCTCCGCTTATGAAGCCGCCGACGATGGTCTCAATATGACCTGGGCGCCGATGGTGGATGTTACGCGCGAGCCGCGCTGGGGACGCGTGTCTGAAGGCTTCGGAGAAGACACTTTCCTGTCCTCGCAAATGGGCAGCGCGATGGTGAAATCCATGCAGGGCAAAAGCGCCGCTGACCGTTATTCGATCATGACCAGCGTGAAGCACTTCGCTGCCTATGGCGCAGTGGAGGGCGGACGTGATTACAACACCGTCGATATGAGCCCACAGCGTCTGTTCCAGGACTATTTGCCACCGTACAAAGCCTCGCTGGATGCCGGCAGCGGCGGCGTGATGGTGGCGCTTAACTCGCTCAACGGCACGCCAGCGACGGCGGATGGCTGGTTGCTGAAAGACCTGCTGCGCGGTGAGTGGAAATTCAAAGGCATTACCATCAGCGATCACGGCGCGATCAAAGAGCTGCTGAAGCACGGCGTGGCTAGCGATCCGCAGGATGCGGTGCGTATTGCGCTGAAGTCCGGCATCGACATGAGCATGAGCGATGAGTACTACAGCAAATATCTGCCGGGCCTGGTGAAAAGCGGCGCGGTGAGCATGGCGGAAATTGACGATGCAGCGCGTCACGTGCTGAACGTCAAATATGATATGGGCTTGTTTAACGATCCCTACAGCCATTTAGGGCCGAAAGGCAGCGATCCGCAGGACACCAATGCCGAGAGCCGTCTGCATCGTGCCGAAGCGCGTGACGTGGCGCGTAAGAGCATCGTGCTGCTGAAAAACTGGCATGAAACCTTACCGCTGAAAAAAGACGCCACCGTGGCGCTGGTGGGGCCATTGGCTGACAGCCAGCGTGACATTATGGGCAGCTGGTCAGCCGCGGGCGTGGCGAAACAGTCGATTCCGCTGCTGCAGGGCGTTCGCAATGCGATGGCGGGCAAAGGCACCGTGCTGTATGCCAAAGGGGCCAACATCACCGATAACAAAGGTATTCAGGACTTCCTCAACCTCTACGAACAGGCGGTTAGCGTGGATAAACGCTCGCCGCAGGAATTGATTGATGAAGCCGTTGCCCAGGCGAAGAAAGCGGATGTCGTGGTCGCCGCTGTGGGTGAAGCGCAGGGGATGGCGCATGAAGCCTCCAGTCGCAGTGACCTGGTGATTCCGCCAAGCCAGCAAAAACTGCTGGCGGCGCTGAAAGCGACCGGTAAGCCGCTGGTGATTGTGTTGATGAACGGTCGTCCGCTGACAGTCGTCAACGAAGATCATATGGCTGATGCGATGCTCGAAACCTGGTTCAGCGGCACTGAAGGGGGGAATGCGATTGCGGACGTACTGTTTGGCGATTACAACCCATCGGGCAAACTGCCGATGTCCTTCCCGCGTTCTGTAGGCCAGCTGCCGATCTACTACAACCACTTGCCAACCGGGCGTCCGTACAACTTCGCGAAGCCGAACAAGTACACCTCGCATTACTACGATGCGGTGAATGGCCCGCTGTATCCGTTTGGTTACGGTCTGAGCTACACCACTTTCACCGTTTCGCCGGTGAAAATGTCCGCCAAAACCATGCCGCGCAATGGATCCGTTGAAGCGAGCGTCACCGTTACCAACACCGGCAAACGTGATGGTGCCACGGTGGTACAGATGTATCTCAACGATCCGGTGGCCAGCATCAGCCGCCCAGTACAGGAGCTGCGTGGCTTCAAACGCATCATGCTGAAAGCGGGCGAGTCACAGACCGTAAGCTTTAAGATTGATGTGGATGCACTGAAATTCTGGAATCAAAAAATGCAGCATGTCGCCGAGCCGGGCAAATTCAACGTGATGATTGGCCTCGATTCGGTACGCACCCAATACGGGCAGTTTGATTATCTGTAAGCGTTAGTTGTCGCCACTTTGTGGAACGGTGCGGTTTGTCGCAGGATGAATCGCACCGTTACCCCTGGCAGTATATGATAGGCCCGAGCTTATTCTGCCAACGGGCATAACCGACAAACGTCATGAACCTCCGCAATCGTATCCAGCAGCAAGTCTTTCGTCTTAACGGCCTCGCACTCAACGAATTCGATATTTCGCAGCCGCTGGGCGATCCGGGTTTGTTTGGCCCTGACCACGTAATCTGGCGCGTGCACGGCGACTTTCCTTCGATGTTATGTGGTGGCATCAGCGCCTTGATGTTGCAAATGCTGCATCCGGCCGCGCTGGCAGGCGTATGGGATCACTCCAACTTTCGTCAGGACATGCTGGGCCGTCTGCGGCGCACCAGCCAGTTTATCGCCGTCACCACTTTTGGTAACACGGTAGACGCCAATATCCTGATTGAACGCGTTAAACGCATCCATCTGCGTGTTACAGGTATCGATAATGCCGGGCAACCTTATGCTGCCAGCGATCCGCATCTGCTCACCTGGGTACACGTCGCCGAAACCAGCCGCTTCCTCGCCGCGCATCTGCGCTACAAAAATCCACAGCTCACGCTGGCCGAGCAGGATCGCTATTACGAAGAAGCGGCGCTCATCGCCGAAGC
>Ga0157363_1000887_pt1 | contig 23940 bp, 27 predicted proteins | sample AttsexASBM1_FD_111477 | JGI IMG/M metagenome (GOLD analysis project Ga0157363, IMG submission 111477) | Fungus gardens microbial communities from leaf cutter ant in Ribeirão Preto, State of São Paulo, Brazil - Atta sexdens ASBM1 | ecosystem: Host-associated > Fungi > Mycelium > Unclassified ... | reverse complement strand
TATTTTTTATTTTTTATATATATATATATATATATATATATATATATATATATATATATATATATATATATACACACAAAATTTAATATAACATAAAAATTTATCTTTTCATAATAATTCTTCAGAAAATAATTATGCTTTAATTACTTAAAATAATGCTATCGTTATTACTATACAAATTAGCAAATAAAAATATTGCATTTTTTAAAATTGCTTATTTAAATTAAATTTTTTAACCAAATTTTCCTATTTAAACATTATTTTAGATAAGTAATTTCATAAATTAAAAAAGCTTTTTATATATCTGGCGTTCTATTTAATCAAACTTTATCAAAAAACTTTATTGAATGTATGTGTGATAGTTACAATATATTTTATACACTTGATATAAGTAAACATAATGTAATATTTATATAATACACTTTGTTAAGATATCATAAATAAAATAATTGTACAATCATGCTACAATTAGCTTTAACTTACAGATATTACATAATGTCTACATACTCCTCTATCATATTCTTAATATCTTGTACAACCCTCAATTGTAGCCAATAAAAACTACACCTAAGTTTTCTAGTACCTTTTTTTACCTACAATTTAATATTGTATTGTATCGATCGACATGTACTCATGGACTAACTAAAAGGTTGCAACAGATTTTTTTCTATGGTTTTCGGAATACAGTCTACTCATTGAACCATTGGTTTCTTATTTATGATCAGTAAGCAAAAACCAATCGCTCGGTGAGCAGGTTGCATTTCGAAAACCATTAGAAAAAAATATGTTGCAATGTTTTAATTTCGATATACATGTCGATTGATACAATATTAAATTTTAAGTAAAAAAAGATGTTTGAAAACTTAGGTATACAGATGGTGAGTGTACAGATAACACAACCATCTAAAGTTTTCGAGTTCAAATGATTCGATATAACAATAATCATTCGAAGGTTCACATTATAGAGATAGGCGATACAGCGTCAACATTTTAAATATCGATATATTTCGATATTAAAATATTATTGTTATTTAAAATATTAGACACTTCTTGAAAACGTGCTCTTAATACTTTCTCTTCTAACGTACAATAAGAGACACGATCCTTTATTTTATGGTAATTGTGACAAACAAGAAAGGCAAAAAGTAATCACGAAAAAAAAACATGCGCACTGCAATTTCCGCGCTCCAGAATTTCCAGCACCTAAAATACTGAAATTTCTTATCCTAACTTCATCCAGCTTGATATGCCTGTAAATCATAAACATATACATTCCAACAGAAATGTATCGACATTTGAATAGGAACATCGAACTTTCGATGTAAAAGATCAATTTTTTGTGCATCGATACGCATTGGTGCGCTTAAAAATAGATCCATATCAATATCAGCAATGTCGCAAATTATCAATTCTACATTTTGATATATCAATATTTCTATTTACAATATATTGCGATATGAAATATCAATATTTTTTTCTGTATCACCCATCCCTATTCAATTAGCTTTTCATTACTTAAATTTCTGACGCTAACTCTCAGTCTCGGAATAGTTAGAATTATTTTCAATACTTATCGTACATGGAATATATTCCTGTCCGGATTCCTGAAGAAAAATAAAGATGGATTATAGTAATGAAGACAAAATTAATCAATCCGCTATTTAAATTCGTAAAAAATTATCACAAATTGTTCGTATATGACATACCGAATTTACAATAATTTGTCTACCTCCTTCCAAGTTTAATTCATCCATTTCTTCCGTTGTTAGGATTATGACGGAATCCTGAGGTATACTATCCTCGTCTATATAAGTTATAGGTATTTCTGATGCAACCTATGCATATCACAAATCCATTAGCAATGAAATTATATTGAAGGGACTTGATAATTCAAGTGTATTACCTCGCAATAACTGAAATTGGACGTGTCTTGTATTTTCACCTGAGAGTCATGCAGTACTGGTGTATCAGTTAGTCGTTCCTTTTTCACATTCGATGATTTTTCCACTTTTTTTCCATCTTGTTGAAGCCTTCGCCATATCGTAGTTTTTGGAATGTGATACATCACAGACGCTGCAGCCTGCGACATTCTGCCACCTTTGCAAGCTGCTACAGCCTCTTCTAATCGCGACTTCTTTGATTCCTCATTCTCAGGTTTGCGCTTCTTCCAAAACGATAACGGTAATTTACCTTGATTTACTAGCCGTGCCTTTTCTCTAAACAATGTAGTCTTTGGTATCTAAAAATTATTGATCATAGATTACATAGGTTACATTCAATTAACAATCTGTTAAATCTATTTATGACAAAATAAATTCAAAAGTAATAAGCAAAATTGCAATAATAAAATTTACTTTAAACTCCAGAGCAACTTTTGTCAAATTTTCTCCTCTTTCTAAAGCTTTAACAGCGGCCTCTTTCGTGTCTAAAGCATACGATCTTTTCATTTGACGACGTAAAATCTGATAGCCTTCCTTTTGTATACGTCTCCATAATACAGTTTTAGGTATTCTAAATATTTCTGATGCATGCTGCAAGCTCGAACCATCTATAATAAAGTTAGCATAATTAGTCTAAATATAATTATTAAATAATACAGATTTAATAACAGACATATATTGCATACTAGAATAATCTAATGTAAAATACACAGAATTACATTCTAAAGGAAGGATAAACCAAGTATAAGAAAAATACTAACTGATCACGGCGTTTATAGCTGCATTCATGCATTCTGCAGGATATCCATTTCTTGATGCATTTAAATGTATGCCTAATGCTTTTGCCCGCATATACAACGTCGAACGTGGTATATTGTGCTTAGTAGCAGCTTCTATTAAAGTTTGTCCTAATTTCAAATCATTAATCGCAGACGCTAACATATCATCACTATATTCTCTCTTTACAGTGTCACGGCGTCGTTTCTTCTTTTTATTTGAAATACAATTTTCAGCAGTGCTTGGTTCATGAATTTCATTCTCCAAAGGTTCAGCATTGTCCTGAATTTCCTCTACCCTTGACACAGTTTCTTCCATTGCTTGATCTTTTTTTCCTTTAACAATTTCATTTTCATAAACTCCATCTATCTGTTGAAAATATAAAACATGATTATAAATTCCAAATTGTTAAATATAAAATTCTATAAAAAATTAAAATAAACTTGATACATTATAATAAAAAACTAATTAAAAACTAATTAGGTAACTAATTAATTTGACTACTAACTAACTATTAATTTGATACTAACATTAATAAGACCATTTATTTTTAATGATCTTGCAGCTTCAAGTAAGCTACTGATATTTTCAACAGGAACACAAATTTCTCCATGATATATGAATTCAATAATCGATTTTATATCCTGAGGAGATATATCACTTAGAATAATCGTTGGATAATCTTCTGTCACTTGACTTAGCACTTCCTATGAATTACATATTAATCCCATAATTATTGTGATATAAATGATTATACATATTATACAATGATTATTAATAAATTTGTCAATAATATACTTTATATTATGTAAATTATACAGTTATTTTAAATATAAACATTACAAAGACATTAAATCATTATTATATTACATTTTATATACAAACATTAAAACATTATTATATTACATTTCTCTCAAATATAATATAATTCTCATATCAAAAAATAACAATAACATAAGAAACAAATTTTCAAGAGAAAATTGTTTCAGCAAAGACAGTAGTTATTATTGCTACTACTAAGCACAATTATATTTTTAGTCACTTAATTGCGAGATTTTCTGAGCTTTATGGAATTATTTTGTATATACGACAAAAGACTTATTTTTTTTAGCTGAATTTTTTCACCAGTTCATCTTTCTTCCTTTTCTCTTCGAGAGAAAAGAAGAGGAAAAAGAAAGATGCATTGGTGCAAAAATTCAGTCAAAAAAAACAGACTTAAAAATGTCGTTGAAAGAAATTATTTACTTGAAACAAAATACTACACGCGCATAATACAATGCGATGCGCATGAATACGTTGACCATCTGCGGATAGAGTGACATCCACCATGCAATCCTCCTCCAAGAGTTGCCGCACGACATTAGACAGATGATTTTGATAATTGTTCCATTTAAAACGGTAACTCTGATTGACTTTACATTGGCTAGTATCAGTCATGCTGTTGCCGTTTTATTTTCTTTCCACTGTTTTTTTTTCAAGATGGACAATTGGAACAAATGAATTTCAGAAATACAGGACGTTAAGATTTTTTATAGCAAATCATACACATACATCGATATCGAGTGTCATTAGTTACGAACAGAAGGTATCACACCATTGACCAGTTATACTACGCACATTGCGGACATTAGCAGCTTTGCAGTTATAAAGCGGCGTCTACAATGAAATTTTAAAGGTGTCTTTTCATGCTGACGCTCGATTCGACTCGCTCGACACTCATTTTATTTATATCCAAATAAGTTACGTGATAAAAATTATCAAGCATCAATTATGTTCACGTGATCTGTTTTTTTAATATTTTGATGCTAAAAATTAGCGTCGAGCGTCAGCATGAAAAAAGTACCTTTATGCATGAAACGGAATGCGCCTCATGTAATCCTTCCAGAAGCGTGTTCAGATTCCTACCTGGTGCTCCTCAGATATCGTGTTATCTTTGTCTAATGTATGATAAACGACAAGAATGGAGTGATAACACTGGATAACACTCGAGTGGGAATCTGAACTCAACGCAGGCTGCGTTCGGAAGACATTGGAGTGGTCCAAATATGGCGGCACAGGAGTGAGATAGAAATCAATTTGATGGTGGAGGTTCGATGTCGGGTCTCTTAATATGTAAGACTCTAGTTTGAAGTATTTGAATGGACTTCGAGGGACCGTTGTGTGTTGATATTGAAACGAATCCAATATATCGTAACGTAATATTTTATTATTGATTAAACATGTATATTAAATCGATTGTATTAGAAGGATTTAAATCCTACGGCAAAAGAATCGAAATAAATGGTTTTGACAAGGAATTCAATGCTATAACAGGATTTAACGGTAGTGGAAAATCAAACATTTTGGATGCTATATGCTTTGTTTTGGGCATTACGAATCTTGGCCAGGTAAATTTCATTGTTGCATACATTTATTTTATACTTTGTGAGATATTTATCATTGCATTACACGATGTTCGAACATAGCCTCATTCTCTTGTAATATAATATTGTTTTTAAAAATTATATTTAAATTGCAAATATTTAAAATCAAAAATTAAAAATTTTATTATAATATATAACATATAACATAGACTTTTTTGTGTATTATTTACCAATATTTGTATATATATGTTAAATAATTAAACTAAAATTAAATAATATAATATAGGGTTACGAATCATTAAAGTTATTATATGAATAAAACTTTTTATCAACAATCTAAATTTTGTACAGATGTTTTGATCCTTATTGGATCATTTTTAATGTTAAATAATAAATTAAAAAATGTTACCAATAACTACGCAAGATGTTCATAAATTAAAATATAAAAAACGATAATATGCGTTTATTATTTGAACCATTATTCTTTTTATTGAATTTTAAACTAAAATTATTCCTATTTAATTTATACATGGTAGTGATAATTGTTAAATTGCAAATGATTTATTAACTAAATTATATTACTAACAATATTGTTTTAATTTAATTTAGGTACGTGCTACTTCTTTACAAGATTTAGTCTACAAATCAGGTCAAGCAGGAATAAAAAAAGCTAGTGTTACAATAACTTTTGATAATCGAGACACTGAGATATCTCCTATGGGTTATGAACAACATGAAGAAATTGTGATTACAAGACAAGTAGTGATCGGTGGTAAAAATAAATACATGATCAATGGGACAAATGCACCGAATAAACGTGTACAGGATTTGTTCTGTTCTGTCCAATTAAATGTGAATAATCCACATTTTTTAATTATGCAAGGTAGAATAACAAAAGTATTGAATATGAAGCCAATAGAAATTCTGTCTATGCTCGAAGAAGCAGCAGGAACAAAAATGTATGAAAAAAAGAAACAATCGGCACTAATCACAATAGAAAAAAAGGATAGTAAATTAAAAGAAATTAATACTGTATGTTGTTGATATACCATTGATATACCGACAAACTGATATCTTCAGTCTTTCATATTTATTTGTTATATATTTTTTAGATTTTGAGAGAAGAAATAGGTCCAAAGTTAAACAAATTAAAAGAAGAGAGAACAAGATATGTAGAATTTCAGGGAATAGAAAGAGAACTTGAACACTGCAAACAAATTCATCTTGCTTGGAAGTATGTTACTACTTCCAATAATAGTAAAAAAATGGAAGAAAACGTTAAGATTGTACAAAACAAAATAGATTCAAAGTTAGAAGACATAGCTGCTGGTGAGGAAAAAATCAAAGACCTAGAAGTTAAATATGATGAATTAATAAAGAAAAAGGAAACGGTATGGTTTCTTGTATTTGTTGTTTTTAATTGTATTATAGATCTGTACAAATTTTACTTTGCAAGCTAAATTATTATATATAAACAATTTTTAAATGTTCATATTGTATAAGTATACAAATTTATACAATATCTACAATAAAATATTCCTACAATATAATTTTTAAAACTAAAAAGATACATCTAATCTAAAACTATTGATATATATTGTGCATTTATATTTGATATATATTGTGATTTTAATTATATTAAATTTTTATTTATATCAATATTTATATCAATATTTGTATATAATAATGTAATAATAATAGTATTAAATTTAGCATGAATAATGTTAAATACATAATAAAAAATACATAGTAAAAAAATACATTGTCATTAACTTTTAATAATTTTTTAACACAGGAAAAAGGTACTATGCTGGAAGCCTTAGAACAGGATCTACAGGAACAAGAAAAGAAGCGATGCAAATTATCAGCTGAAATAAACAGTAATAAGGAAAATATTAAGGCTGTGAAAAAAACAATGGAGCACATAAAGACTAATATAACAGATGATAAAAATGCGCTTATTTTAAAAGAACAAAAATTGGAGAAAGTTGGAGGAGTTTTCCAGAATTTGAAAGAAATGTGCCAAAAAGATACCGAAGCAGTATTAGAGGCACAAGAAAAGTATCAGAAGATCAGTGCAGGTCTATTGGAGAGTGAAGATGGTGAAAATGCAACCTTAGAACAACAATTAATAAATGCTAAACAAAATGCAACGCAAGCACAAACCGAACTTAAACAATGTGAGATGACACTAAATCACAACAGGCAACAGTTGAATAAAAAACAAAAAGACATGCATAATACTGAGAATGAATATAAAAAATATCATGTGGACTTGGACAAGAAAGAAAAAGAATTAAAGTGTTTGGAAAATGAATTGCAAAAATTAAATTATAAAGATGGTTATTTCGAAGATTTAATAAATCAAAAAACTAAATTGATTGAAGAAATGAAACCGTTGCATGAGAAACTAGATCAATTTGAGATGAGACATCCTCGAACGAAGTTCCAGTATCAAAATCCTGAACCTAATTTCAATACAAAATCTGTAAAAGGTATTGTATGTAACTTAATTGATTTAAAGGATAAAAGAAGTGCGTATGCCTTGGAAGTTGCTGCAGGTGGAAAGGTGGGTATATATATATATATATATATATATATATATATATATAATTTTTCAAAATTTATATTTTTTTAGAATAATCTTTATTTCATGCATATAATTATGTTTCAGCTTTATAATGTAGTAGTTGACACTGAAAAAACAAGCAAAAAGCTTCTCCAATATGGACAATTACAACAACGAGTTACGATTATTCCACTCAATCGAGTGGCTGGCAAATTTATGGAACAATCAACGATTAATTGGGCAGAAAAATTAGTTGGAAAAGAGAATGTTCAACCCGCTTTGTCTCTTATAGATTTTCCAAATGAAGTTAGGCCAGCAATGACTTGGATATTTGGTCAAATATTTGTATGCAAAGATATGGAAACTGCCAAGAAAATAGCTTTTCATGAAAGAATTATGAAAAAGTGCGTTACTTTGGAAGGTGATCTTTTTGATCCAGTCGGTACGTTATCTGGCGGTGCCCCAGCGAAAGCTGGATCAGTTTTATTAAAATTAGAAGAAATGAAAGCAATTAAGAATGAACTAAATCACAAAAAAACACTCTTAAGAGACATAGAAAGTGCTTTATCAAATATTGCAAAAACTGCAGAAAAATATGCATCGTTGAAACAAAAATATGATTTATTAATTTATGAAATCAGTATGATACAACAGAGATTGCAACAAACAAGTTATCATAAAATCAAGGAAGAGGTACACATATTATATATTAATAATTATGTTTAAATGTAAATATAGAAAATAAAGCAAAAAATTTTTACTTTATATAGATAAATTAGATGCCTAACTCTAAGCTTGTTTTTTTTTCCATTTGTACAAGGAAATAAGCTGTCATTATTTATTATTATTTTGACATCAAAATGACGACTTTAACATGAAAATAATGTCAAAATGACAACAAATAACGTTAGAATGTTTGCTGTACATTTATGTTTATATTTATGTTCAGGTGGCTTCTCTGAATGAAGCTATTGAAGAGCTTACAAAACGAATGACTGCAGCAAAGAATTTAGAAAAGGAAAATACAAAACGTGCCAAGGATATAGAAATTCAGTTAAAGGATGCAGTGAATATTCGTGAGAAACAATTAAAGGAAGCTGAGAACCAATTAAATATCTTAAAGAAAAAATCGGAACAAAGTCGCAAAGAATGGCAAAAGAGAGAACAAGAGTCAGAAACACTTGAATTAGAAATAAAGGAATTAAAGAAAAGTATTGAAAATGGTGACGAACAAATGCTTCAAGTAAATGAAAAAAACAATATGTTTGAAGAAAAAGGAGAAACTCTTCAGCAGCAATTGGAAGAAACCAAAGATAAAATTACAGAATTGCAAAATAATATTAAGAAGCAGAAAGACATTATTGCTGAACAAAACAAAAATATACAAAGGTTAATAGGAAAGAAAGAAAATATCATTAAACAAAATAAAGATCTAGAATTGGATATAAAAAAATTAAATCACGAAATTAATGATATCAAAAAAGGTGCAGTAGAATGTAGGCAAAAAGTTTTGGAACTCACAAAAAAATACGAATGGATTGAGCAAGAGAAACCTTATTTTGGAAAAAAAGGTATTTACAGAAATAAACGTTATTTAATTAACTTATATTGATAATTAACTTATATACATATATTGTATATGTCATGTTATTTTTAGGAGGTATATATGATTTTGAAGTTAATAAACCAGAAGAAATGGAACAAAAAGTACATCATTTAGAAGCGATGCGTGAAAAGTTAAGTCGTAATATAAATACGCGAGCAATCAATCTTCTTGATAAAGAAGAAGAACAATATAATGATACATTAAAAAAGAAAAGAATAGTTGAGAATGATAAGAATAAAATTCTTGAAACAATTAAAACTTTGGATGAAAAGAAGAAACAAACCTTGCTTAAAGCTTGGAAACAGGTATAATTTTTTGAGAAATTTGTTCCATTATATCAAATCATATAATCAAAAAATCTAATAATAGTTTAAACTTGTTACGTTTTATATATGTTTATTTTATATGGTAAATTATATATTTAAATTATAGTATTTTAATTTAATGCATTATATAAACAAATTTATACTTAAATAAAAATATTATTGCAATATAAATTCACAATGTCCAAAATATATAAATTTTGTATTTCATTAGGTAAACAAGGATTTTGGTTCTATATTTAGTACTTTATTACCGGGAGCTGAGGCTAAATTACAACCACCAGAAAATGAAACAATAACAGACGGTTTAGAAGTGAAAGTTGGATTTTCGGGTATCTGGAAAGAGTCATTAGGAGAATTATCTGGTGGTCAAAGATCCCTAATTGCTTTGTCATTAGTCTTAGCTATGCTTCTTTATAAACCTGCACCGCTTTACATCTTGGACGAAGTAGATGCTGCCTTAGATCTTTCACATACAGAAAATATAGGTATAATGTTAAAAAGACATTTTAAACATTCACAATTTATTATTGTATCCTTAAAGAATGGTATGTTCAACAATGCCAATGTTTTATTTACAACTAGATTTATTGATGGCATGTCAACAATAAGTAGAAGTGAAAAAGTAAGATCTAAATAATTATACATAATAAATTTTAATAAACTCAGTGCTAATATTATTGTTTATAATTATTATATTTAAGTGAAATTATTTTTATATCGTTTTGTTCATCTACAAAATAAGATTGATGTATCTCCGCATAATAAATATTTGTACAATTATTATAACAATATAAAATTGATGAATTCCCTAGTAAGCATCAAGTTTAAGAAATCATATTTAACCAATCAGTTCTTGCGAAAAATGGATGATGCTTTATTTCATCTATTGTCAGTCGTTCTTCTGGATGATATTTTAACATCTGCAACATTTTTATAAACATTATAACATTATTTTATAAATAACATTGTACAGAATTTATCATTTTTTAAACATTAAAAATCATGAGATTAATATTAAAAAATGCAGCAAAATATGACACAAACTTACGCCACATAATAAAGATTCTGCACTTTTCGATAATCTGCTAGGAATGTTAATTGTGGAATGTGAATGAAATGATCCTGGATGACTTTTGATAAACATCTGTGAAACAAAGTTAAATTTTGATATTATGAAAAGTATATAATTTTATTTATAATTAATGTCCATTTTTTACATACAGTGCCAGTAAGTAGTTCATACAAAATAACTCCGAAACTCCAAACATCTGTAGCGGATGTAACAGGAATGGTCGGAGAAAACATTACTGACTCAGGTGATGAATATGGATATATTAGTTTAGATAATTCAACATTGTGCTGTGGTATAATATAAGTAAGCCGAATATGTCCTGCGTCATCCAGAAGAATATTATCAGGTTTGAAATCGAGAATTATGACATTTTGCTGATGAAGTGCTTCTAAAGCTAAAAGAATTTCAGCTGCCCATGACCGAATTACAGCTTCCGGTACTTGCCAAAACTCCTGTTCATCTATATTATTTTCTTTAATCGTATATTGTGTCTCATCAATGCTATAATTAATGTTTGATGAATTTATCTGATCAGATATATTTTCAGTATTATTATTCTCACAGATCTGTAATACATTATTGATCGAGACATTCTGTATTGAAATAGGTTTTGAATTGTTATGTAATAAATTGCCCATTTTATTATTTTTGAGTGATTCATGAGTCGCACAACTTCCATTTAATACAGATGCACAAATTTTTCTTGACTCGTTTGAATTTTCGTTATTATTCATTAATAAAGAATTATTGCCTTTCAAATCTTTATTCTTTATGAAACCTTTTGTCAAAGGATTCTCTGTAACAATAATGTCATCTACTTTCATATTACTAGTATGTGATTTATTGTGACGAACATTAGATAACATAAGATCTGATTCTTGAGGGATATGTGTAACAGTCTTTGCATTCAGCGATGGTTTACTTTCTGAATGTCTCAATTCCTTACACTCACTTAATCGATTTGCAATAGAATTGCTTTTTTTTAATGTTGCATTAACAGATTGTAATAATTCTTGCGATTTTTCTAATAATTGTATAGTAGGCATTTCCATATAGATATCACTTTGATCATCTGTCGTGCATCGACGATTTCTCTGTACTTTATTGTTTTCTATAACTGTATCTGCTTTATTTGATTCATAAATATTTTCATTGCTGCTGATCTCTCCATTGACATCTTTATTTATATATGTGTGATTTGAAGTTACATACAAACTATCAAATTCTTTATAATGTAGTCTTACGAAGTCCCATAATCTTCCACAACTATATAATGTAAAATACATATAATTAATATTATATAATATATTTACAAATAAATTTATGATACTGTACCTTGCATATTGTAAGATTAAAAATATAGTAGTCTCAGTTTCAATACATGCGTATAAAAGTACCATATAAGATACTTGTTTGTGTAACACATAATTGCTTACATTATCCTCATAAATACAAGATTTTTCTATAGTCTGAAATTATAAATTATAATTATAAATTAAAAATATCGTAAACTATTTATTATTATATTTAATATATTCCAAATATTATATTTCAAATTTATATTAATGCCTTTATATAATAAAAAATAAAATTTATATATAAATTATATAGCTAAATTACCTTGATTATTCTTTTACAATTTGCACGTATATCCATTACAAGCATCACGGATTTCATTATTTTAAGCACTTTATAATATTGAAGCTCAGATATTGGTTTAGTTACTTTAGAGATGTTACAATTTAAATGTTCGTTATATAATTGTTCAGCCCGTGCTAAATACTTTGATATTTTATCTTTTATGCCTGGTACTCTTGTACTGTCTGAATCAAATTGTACACCGTTTATTAAACACGATATTCCCAGTTTATATTGTGTAAAAGCTTCCTCGTACTCAGCTATAGATTCATGTTTGAAGGCTGCACTTATGTGAGCAGCTGCTATCAAGAGATACTGTGTAGAATCTGGCTGTGCCTGAGAATCATTTACGTCCTCTTGTATTATTACAGAATATGTAGAATGTGTATCGTAATTTAAAAAGGGTTTACTGACATTATTGTTCAGACTGTCAAATCCTGTTACATCGCTGAGTGTTGCCATGTTGTTCTTATCAAAACTTTTGTTTTGATGTGCATCATACTGTTTAATAATATCTTGCGTATGCAATTTTGCTGTTTTACAGCTTTCTTTTCTATTAACGTTAGTATTCTGTAAATTAATACTGTCATGAGATTCATTCTTTCTCCGATGTGTAAATTCATTTTTGTTTGCACAAATAATATTTGACAAAGAAGAACATGGATTTGTTAACACATTACGAGATGCTTTCAATGAACATGGAATTTCAAAGGTACTTCGCACTGTATTATCATTTACAAGCACAGGATCACTCAAAGCAACAATACGATCATCTTCAGATGTATCTGAGCTTAAGGAATGTGCGCAATCATTACTATAATTATCTGCATGACTAGTTTCAAAGAATGTTATAAAGATATCGCTTGAGTATAAGTATGAGTATCTTCCTACAAATTCCAAAAATTTAAGAGCATATTTCTTCCTCTCCTCTACGACCTCAGCTTCAAATCTGCCAAAATACTTTGATTTGGGAAAAGGTGGAAAACTTTCTTTCGTTCCAAAACGCTTGTGTAAATGACAGAGTTCTGCATGAAGTTTTTTGAAATCATTATAACGCTTCCATACAGATATTTTTGACACTTCTTCATGAGAGGATTTCAGAAATACCTAAAAAAAAAAGAAACTTAATACTAAAATCTAAAAGGAAAATACAATATTATCATGTATCATGTGTATTAGATATATATGTGTATATACCATAGAAGTAACTTTGTAGATTGTAAAACCTTTCTTGTGCCGCTTTGTTTCAGTAATTATAAAACGTCTAATCCATTTATCTTTTGCAGGTGCCATCACTTAATTCATATTGATCAGTAGGATCTTTCTTACTTAAACAATACTGAGATTTCTCGTCTGCTATAATTTTGTAAAATATAAATAAACGCAAAAATAATTCGCTTGTTCCCCTGTTTTGTTACACATTATATTATATTTGTAGAGCTAACAAGGATAATAATATTTTTATTGGTACTTGTATGAGATCGTTTACATTTTATGTAGTTCGCATTTTCATACGAATTTTATATATAACTCGAGATCACATGTTACATTTATACATACTAATAATTAAAACAAAAGTGATAGAATATATAGTTTCTCTTATGCTACTAAATAATCCTCCTTCTTTTGACAGATATGTTCACTGATAATCCGCTGATATGTCATACGTGTAGAATATATATATAAAATAGGCTGGAGTTTCACATACGCAAGTATCGTTTATTCTTGTTCAACATTCGATAAACGACAAAGATAAAATGATTCCACGAGCGTTGTGAGCGTTAAATAGAACGCATGCCATGGTAGAATTAAAGAGACCATTTCGCATGCGTAGCTACGTTGATATTCGATAATTGATATTATCTACTATTGATATAAATTTTTCAATTGCTAATATCCTGGTATTTATTATTTATTATTATATATAAGATGTAAACAAGAATGCATATATATATTACTCATATGTATTTTATGATTTTTTCTGTTATTATCGACACATTTGCGTGCACCAATTAAAGTGTGTTGTATCAGCTGATAAATGAATCTTGCCATGTAATTTACGTTCACATACACTTTTTTCAGTTGGCGTTAGTGTGCGGGGGTTAGTTTCTACAAAAAAAATTGACACGATCTTTCAGATTTTTTGCCAGCACGAATAGTTTATTTGGAAGTAGAGTATGACTTATTTGGTTTTGTCATTCTAATATGATCACATGACAACTTAAATAGTAAGTAAAGAAAAATTTTCTTATCATAGAGTTGTTCAAAGGCAATTTAGAACGAAGGAAATTGCTTGTGTGAAATTAGCCAGAATCGGCATACAATAGTACCGATAAACATGTTACTACATTTGTAAAGATTTTTTTATATTTTTTCATTTTTGATGATAAATATTATCATAAATAGACGTAAGTTTTTTTGTATCGTAATAATATCAAAATCAATTGAAATTAATTATTATTTTATGTTTATCTTCGTTAGCATGACTATCGTATAATGCATGCAAATATATTCATAATTATATATTCTGTTAATTACATATTCTGTTAGTTTGAAAATTTTATTGTATTGATGTATATAATCATTCAGAGAAACTAAAAATAATCTGAGATGTACCAATTTATTAATTTAATTGGATGCATTTTAATCACAATTTCAATATATCTTAATATTATAATAATTATTTTTGAATATTTAACAATGTCATTTGTATTTACATTTTTACTGCTTTTAAAATTTTATTTTAAATTACTAGTGAATATGTATCATGTTATCATTTTATTACTTATTTTTACATTTCAGAAATATTTTAGTCAATTTTTATATTATTATTATTGAAATGAACAAAATAGAAAAAATTGTTGAAGAAAGGACACACACAATTACAGAACATAACAAACTTCACAATGAAATCAGGTAAAATAAAATTTTGCAATATAAGTATATATTAATATTTCTTATTATACAGATACAATTCAAAAATTATTTATAAAAATGATTTATATGTTTAAGTTTGAATGTATTTAATTTTATTTGTCTTTTTATTTTGTTTTAAGAATAATAGGAAGTTTCAATTTTTTACAGTAATTTTCTTCCACGAATTACCAATAGAAACTCGGAAGAGAAAATTACAATGGCAGATGTAACATCACAGGCAAGTTTTCAATATCTTTATATATATATATATATATATATATATACACATATACACATGCATATATACAGATACAGTAATTTTATAAATATACAGATAATTTATAAATACTATAAGTAATTATGATATAAGATGAACTAAAATAAATAATTACATATCTTTTAGATTATTGCAAGCTGTATAATTCATTGTATGACCATAAAGAGTGGTATAAACATGGCTTACAGTACTATTTTATTAGATGGTTTAGAATCAGATAATGTTGATATGAAAATAACTGAAAATGAAGCATCTTGGATAGGTACGTGTTATGATAAAATTTTATATTTGTGCTTAGAGAGTACACCATAGATTGTTTAATAGAAAAGAGACTAGAATTGTTATTCGTAGTGCTTTGATATTAGATAGAAAATTAGAATGGTAGTAATATTATGTGTTATTTTACATTTATTTTCTACAGCGAGTCTAGTTACAATAACATTGCCAATAGGATCTCTCATTGCTGGGCCTTTAATGGATAAATTTGGACGCAAAATAGTTTGTTTATTATCTTGTATTCCTGCAGCAATATCATGGGTTTCATTGATATTTGCCAAATCCTTAATTACTATTTATGCGGCTCGAGTTGTAGCTGGAATCTCAGCAGGCTTAACAACTGTTGGTCTAGTTTATATATCAGAAATTACACATCCACAAATCAGACCAATGCTTCTCTGCCTTACTTCTGTATTTGTATCGTTTGGAATTTTAATTCCCTGTTGTTTAGCTGTAATGCTAGATTGGCGCAAGATGAACATAATTTTCTTTGTATTAGAGTGTTTTATTTTCTTTACACTTTACTTTGTACCTGAAAGTCCCTACTGGCTCGTATGTTTTCAAAATGGTATGTTTGATGAAAAACGAATTTGCAAAATGAAACACAGTTTGAAGCAACTTAACAAAAGGCAAACAGTGAGTACGATATAATTTTGCAATATTTATTCGGAATATATTTCAGTATGTCAACAGATAAATGTTTTCTAGATTTATGAGGAAGAATATTCGCGAATCATGGAGACTTGTGGAAACTGTGTAGTGAATGATGAAGCATCAAAAAATATTATAGTATCTGTAAAAAATTATTACCATACATTTGTATCCCCGGAAACCTATAAACCTATGCTGATACTTTTCTCACTATTTTTGTTGCAACAACTATCTGGTTCTTATGTAATCATATTTTATGCTATTTCTGTTTTTCGTGAAATGGGTGGAACATTTGGCAATTTTAACGAACACGGTGCACTTGTTATGTTGGGTATCATTAGATTTGTTATAAGTATAGTAACAGTTTTTTGTAGTAGAAAATATGGTAGAAGAGTCCTTTGCATCTTGAGTGGGATTGGAATGGCTATTTCTATGTTTCTTTCTGGAATGTATATGCATTTTGCAGTGTCGTACGATGAAAATGGTAATATAGAAGAAACCATGGTGAATCAAAAGTGGCTGTTATTATTCTTCATATTAGCTTATATTTGCACTGGTTCATTTGGATTTATAATTATACCATGGACATTGATCGGAGAATTGTTACCTGTGTCTATACGTGGTATTGGTGGAGGTATCATGGTTTCTTTTGCTTATATAATCATGTTTGCTGTTATAAAGAGTTATCCGTACATTTTGAAAAGCATGACCATCGAGGGCATTTTTTTCTTTTTTAGCTTCGTGTCTTTAACAGGCGCAGCTTTTATATACTTTTTTCTGCCTGAAACTTTGGGCAAATCATTTTCCGATATTGAAAAATTTTTCTCTTCCACAAGAAAGAAAAGAATGCATTCAAGGAGATCTATTAACTCCGAAGATCCTTGATTTAGTCAGAGTCGCTTTTACTTTCGTTTTATTTGTGTGTGTTTTGCATGATATAGTATTTGTAAAATTTCTATTAGGGGAGACGGGACTGTTAATATTATGTACAGGAGACATTCTCAATATTATTCTTTGTAATAAATTGGAAAAAACGTAATTAATAGAATACTTTTGTATTTAGAATATTGTCATTATAATTTTCCTTATAGAAAGTAATTTTCCTTGTAGAAGTAATTTATAAAATATTCTTACATAATCATCATAGATATTATTTTAATAATAGATTTCTCAACTGAACTAGTTCCTAAACGATTTTTCCTTGTCAAAAATATTAAAACGTCAATGATTTTCGAATTATAAATAATTAATAAGATTTTTTACAAATTAAATTTGAGAGAACTAATTGGATAAGAAAGGTGCATTCTTTAATTGATTTCAAGTAAAATTTATTTTTAATTTGAATTTCAAGTTTAATTCAAGTTTTATATTACTAAAGTAATATAAAAGATAGGAAAGAATTACGGTAGATAATGATCTTTTCTTTAATACTTTTGTACTGAGGAAAACTCGATTTTTTTAGATCAACCAAATAGTCTACTGTCATTGAAAAGACATCCAGTGATTGGAATACTTGATACAGTTATAGTATTTTTGCTTTAATGCATTTATTGTTATTAAATATGTAAACAGATTCAACTTAATTATTCGTATATACACGTGGATATCGGATTTTTTTTTACGAAACTCTTGCAATAAAATATAAAAAATATTAATTTTATGTACATATTTTTAATTACAAAATTATAAAATCTTTGCAACATGTAAAAGAGCAACAAAATTTTATTTAGATTTTTAGTAAGGCATGCTTGTAGTTTGTCAACGGATATAACATCAACGGAGTAGAAAAATATTGAGGCAAATTAATACCAATTTATAATTAAGCCATAGTTATAATATTTTGACACATACAAAAGATTGTCAATAGAAACTCGTTTTATAACTGTCATTTCATTTATTAGACTACATTATTTAAACATATAAACTGCTCGATTTCCACAATGCTATTATATTTTTTTTTTCAGCAGATTTTGTTATACTTTACTTGCTGTACTGATAAGATTTGCAGCACTCACTTTGCAAAATCTGTTTTCAACAGATTTAGCTATCTGGTAATTAATATCACCCACTCCATATGTTTATTTTGCGACCTTACAAAAGAAGGAGAGGAAGAGAGCGATAGATAGATACATGTATATTAAATGTATAACCGGTTGGAGCAGTTCCATTACGGATACTGATACATATTTAAATTTAAACTTTTCCTCTCTCGTTCTTTTTCTTATGTTTGTAACAAGCAAGCGTATCTAGTACATTGCATTAATATCACAACATATGTAACGTTATTACTGCATTAATACGATAGTTTTTAAATGTGTATACGAAATGGATAGTAATGTTTTAATTCTGAATTTTAATTCACCTGTTGCAGATGTTCACGTGATATGAATGAAATATACAACGGGTATACCTCGCACGTCTGACAAGTGTTGCTCTATCATAACCTAACGGCAACATCCTTATCAACATTCACAGCATGTCAATTATCTGATAATTGTCAGGATGATATACTCTTGAAAAAAATGATGCTTACTCGCCGCAAGTTTTTGTTGAAATTGTCATTTTGCACGTTGTACATAATCGGTATTTTAATCATTGCTAAACAATTCTTTCGTACCAATGACAACTCCAGGATTTCTAAAGAACAATCTGGATATCTAAGAAATAGCAATAACTCACAGAAAGATGTGGACGTTGCGTTACAGAGGTTACAGAAAGAGAGGTAAATTTATTTGATGCTACTTTCTCTAATAATAATTTATTTATTCACAAATCTTACATCGTTATCTTTCTTTTTTATTGAATCAAAACATACTAGACTGATGTAATACTAATAAAATAATTGTTAAAATAACAATATTTTGTCTAATGTGATATTAGATCAAAAAAATGATATTTTATAAGGTATGAGCAACAAATATCAAAATTTGAACATAATATTGTACTTGGTCTTGGGAACAATGGAGAACCTGCTTATTTATATGGAAGAGAGAAGATTCTAGGTGAAACAGCACTTGCAAAAAAAGCATTGAATGTCATTCTCTCAAATAAGATATCATTAACCAGAAAATTACCAGATGTACGCAACCCGCTGTAAGATTTTAATATGTATAGAATAGCGCATTTTTTTAAAAATCGTTTTTATATAAATATATAAATATATAAATTATACGTAAATGTATATATATAGAATATTTTCTGAACTTTGTATTTTTAAGTGAATTTTATATTGCAGCTGTGCGAATGTTACGTATGACAAATTATTACCAAGTGCTAGTATAATAATTATTTTTTATAATGAACCTTGGAGTGTTCTATTACGCACAGTACATAGTGTTTTGAAAGGTTCTCCACCTAATTTCTTAAAAGAAATTATTTTAGTGGATGATCATAGTGAAGAAGGTATTGAAATTAATATTAATATGATTAATATATAAATTAACATATTAGTAGTTTTTTCAAAACTATATATTTGCCAGATAAATTGTATATCAGGCATCATTTTAAGTCTAATAGTAATATGCCCGCGAAATACTTTTTCTATAAAATAATCTTTACATAAGAGATAAATTATTACATAATAAAATGATGTAATCATTTAATATTATTAGAATAGGTTACATAATTAATGTTATATGTAAAATATATTTTTTTGTGTGTTTTTAGAAGAGCTTCAGGGGCAATTGGATTATTATCTTTCGACACGTTTACCTGCCAAAGTAAAGCTACTGAGATTACCATATAGACAAGGATTGATACGGGCTCGTCTTCATGGAGCTAAAAATGCTGTAGGCGATGTTCTTGTCTTCCTGGATGCACATTGTGAAGTTATTAAAGATTGGTAATTTTCTGATATCTATTTCTAACTAAAACATTATTTTTTCCTATATCTTTTTTAATCCTAAAATTATTAAAATAAGAGAAAATTTTATTAATACATATTTATACTATTTAACATAATGCAGGTTACAGCCTTTGCTGCAACGAATAAAGGATAATAAAAATGCTGTATTAATGCCAATAATTGATAACATTTCTGAGGAGACATTAGAATACTTCCACGATAATGAAGCATTTTTTTTTCAAGTTGGTGGTTTTACATGGTCGGGACATTTCACGTGGATAACTATTCAGAAACATGAAGTTGAATCGCGTTTCTCTCCTATATCACCAACTAGGTCTCCTACTATGGCAGGCGGTCTATTTGCTATTAATAGAAAATACTTTTGGGAAATCGGTAGTTACGATGATAAGATGGATGGTTGGGGAGGCGAAAACTTGGAAATATCTTTCCGAGTGAGTGAAATTTTTTTTAAGTATGTTTATTAATAAGCTTGTAGTATAATTGTAATTATAAGCATATATGTCAAAAATTTTATATTTTATATTCCTAATAGAAATTGATATTTTTCAATAGATTTGGCAATGCGGTGGCACATTAGAAATAATTCCTTGCTCTCGGGTTGGCCATATATTTCGAAATTTTCATCCATATAAATTTCCAAACGATAAAGACACTCACGGAATAAATACTGCCCGTTTAGCATTTGTATGGATGGATGAATATAAAAGATTATTTTTACTTCATCGTAGTGAATTCAAGGTAAGATCAGATGTGATTAAAATTGTTTTGTAGTTATACAGATAATAAATCCATAGGACAATCCAGAACTTATTGGTGATATAAGCGAACGTTTGAAATTACGGAAAAAGCTCAAGTGTAAAAGTTTTAAGTGGTATCTTAACAATGTTTACCCAGAAAAATTTATCCCTGATGAAAATACAAGAGCTTATGGTCGTGTCAGATTGCGTAATAGACGATTGTGTTTAGACAATCTGCAACATGATGATGATAAACCGTATAATTTAGGTTTATATAATTGTCATACTAAGCTATATCCAAGTCAGGTATATAAATACCAGTACAGATCACATTAACATAATTCTATTCAAATTTAAATTTAAAGAAATTAGTTGTATTTGGACAATTTTTAGTTTTTCTCATTGAGCAAGTCTGGTGAATTACGGAGAGAAGAGATCTGCGGAAGAATATTGAATACTGATTCAGGATCGTATGCACAAATTGAAATGTCTGACTGCAGCAATGAGAAAGGCGGAAAGGAATGGATATTAACAAAGGTGTCATATTAATTTTTAATATTAATAGACATTTTTATATAATTCATGAATGATTAAAAAATGTATTATCGATCACGATTTTTAATCATAGGATGGCAGAATAATACATGTAGAAACTGGTCTCTGTCTCGATGGTTCTAAATTGCATAGTGATGAAGATGTACGAGCAGCTCGCTGCACTGATGCACCAGATCAATTTTGGAAATTTGATTTCTATTCTAATAAAGTGTTATTTACATAGCATTATGTGTTCTTCTTTTCACTAGAGTATATTCAAAGCCTTTTTTACTCTTTTTGTAAACTATATTTATATGTAAATTTTAAAACTAGTTATAGTGGGAGTACAAATAAGTTTCCGCCGTTTTTAATCAAAAATTAAGCATTTATTATGAAAGAACATAATGTTTTATTCAAAGTAATGGCCATCACTAGCCACTACTTTTTCCCATCTTTCTGGTAGCACGTGAATACCGTGTCGGAAGAACGCTTCATCTTTTGAGGCTATCCAATCATCGATACAATTTTTGGTATCTTCATATGATGTGCTGCTCAGAGAGGCCATGCGTCGATCGGAACAAGTGGTAGTCGGAAGGAGCAATGTCTGGAGAATACGGCGGGTGGGGTAGAACTTCCCATTTGAGTGTTTCTAAGTAGGTTTTGATCGGCGCCGCAACATGTGGTCGAGCATTATCATGCAGGAGAATAATTTTGTCATGCTGGAGTAGTAGTGGGCGCGTTTTTCCTTGAGTGCTTGGCTCAATCTCATCAATTGTGTTCGGTAGAGAGCCCCAGTAATGGTCTCGTTCGGTTTGAACAACTCATAATACACGATACCAAACTGATCCCACCAAATACATAACATGAGTTTTTCTCCATGAATATTCGGTTTGGCTGTCGATATTGAAGCTTGGAAGGTCGTCCCCTCTTCTTTGGGTTATCGTGGTGGAACCATTTTTTATCACCAGTGACTATACGATGCAAAAACCTTTTCGTTTATGTCTGGCAAGCAGCATTTCACAAATGAAAAATCGGCGTTCAACGTTTCTCGGCTTCAATTCCCTTGCTTTTGAATCATTCCCAATGATTTCAAACGATATGAAATTGTTTGTTGAGTCACTCCTAATGTAAGTGCAAGTTCTTTTTGCGTTTGACACGAATCTTCATCCAATAATACTTCCAATTTTGCGTCTTCGTACACTTTTGGCCTTCCGCTACGTTCTTTGTTTTCGACGTCAAATTCATCGTTCTTAAACTTTTGAAACCACGACAACTTCTCTCACTTAAGGCAGCATCACCATGTGTTTTTACAAGTAATCTATGAGCCTCAGCTGCAGATTTCTTCAAATTAAAGAAGTAAATCAAAAGTTCCCGCAAATGACGCTTATTCGGTTTAAAACTCGACATTTTCATACAAAAAAAAATATATGCTGATATAAAATCGCTAATATTTCAAGGTGTTGCCGGATGTTCAATCTTACGATATGTCGTTTTACATCAATTTTAACTATAGTTTATTAGTGGCGTCGTCTTTTGCAGACGGCGAAAACTTATTTGTACTCCCAATACATTTATTATCATTAGAGAAATTTATATTTTATAGATTACTTTTTAAATTTAGGAAAAAGTGACATTCATGCTTTATTTTTTTTGAGAAGAAATATTTTCTTAGAAAATTTTTTTATTTATTCTTTGTATTACTAATAAGGCTTGTAAGCAAAATTTTGCATTTTGACTCTTAAACATTTGTAACAAGCGAAAATGTCTTCTACGCTCTTTAATTGTAATACAATATAATTTTAACAAATTTTTATTTTGATATTTTTTATAAATAATCATTCCTAAAAATTGTTAATTATAAATGTTATAATATTATATTTTTTAATATTTTTGCCATAATGAAAAAAATACGTGTAAATTCACAATTATTCCGAATGGTGTCTCTATAGTCTCAGTTTCGCCTGCTAACCTATACTAACCTCCATGGTGGAGATTAGTAAGAAATTTTGTATCAAATAAGTGATAATAATTAAAATTGTTTAAAGGTATTTAATTTAAATCTTTCCGAAAAAGACAGATATTATAATGTTTTGACATTTTCACATAAAAAATAGTTTTCGCATAGTTCAGTATCAAAATAAGAACAAAAAATTTCAACATATCTTATGTTATTTATAAAGGTCAGGTATGAAATGTCCATATAAAACTACATATAAACTAGATATTTAATACATAAGCCTAACATATAATTTTTGTCCATATTTCAGACAAATTTATCAACAATTATTAAAAATTAATCAATATTATGATTTTCAAAAATTTGAGATTGTGAAGTATATGTGTGCAAACTAGTTTATTTTTGTTAAAAGTTTATTACAGTTATTTTTTAAATA
>Ga0157363_1000886_pt1 | contig 23969 bp, 8 predicted proteins | sample AttsexASBM1_FD_111477 | JGI IMG/M metagenome (GOLD analysis project Ga0157363, IMG submission 111477) | Fungus gardens microbial communities from leaf cutter ant in Ribeirão Preto, State of São Paulo, Brazil - Atta sexdens ASBM1 | ecosystem: Host-associated > Fungi > Mycelium > Unclassified ... | reverse complement strand
TAATTATAGTGTTTATGCATAAACGAGCATAAAAATTAAAAATACAACGGACAATCAGGACACAGATTTCAAATAGCGATAAAAATCTTAAAACTACGAAAAATCGCAAAATTACGCAGATATAAAATTAATTATGTTGTAACTATATCGCACATTTCACTTTCTTCAAAAATATGTTTGTATCATATATATAATATCGTATATATATATATATATATATAAACAAGAAATCAGGAATGAAATGTATATCTTTGATTAAAGTTAACATAATTAAACGATTTTTTTTTCATTTTGAAGTCAAAATTCAAATACGACTATAACTTAAAATTATGTAAGATTGTCAAAAACATTTGATATAAATAATTTTTCAATGTAATTAAAAATTATTTGGGTCGATTGGATTTTTGAATACGATTAAAAGTAATACATTGGGAAAGAAAAAATATAACAGTTATATGATTTTTATTCTTAAAGTTGTATCTCTTTCATACAATTCTAATCTATCTTTTTTTTAAAGAGCTTGATAGATAAGAGAAGCGCAAATATAGAAATTAGACAACTGTGCAATGCATCTTTCCTTTAAAAGTAAGGAAAATGTAAAAAAATAGTGAAGTAAAAATGAAAAGCATAATCGAAAAATATTTCAATCGCATTAGTAGAACTCTGTATATGGCATCATAGTCTATCATTGTGCTGCCATCTTTGTAATTGCATTGACTTTCTTCTTCAATATGGAAATGTCGACCATAGAAGATTGCATATTGTAATATGATAATAAAAAGCGAGATATGTATATCTCAAAAATATTTCAATGTATAATACCAGAATATTATTAAGTGCGCGCATTATTAAATTATTTTAATTGAATTTACACTTTGAAAAGTCCATTTCAGGATGTTGCTCCATAAACCTAGAAAAATTCAACAAAATGTAATTCATTAATTAATTCAAAATGTGAGTATCGAAAAACATCGAGATTTACTTTTTGATGACGTCCTGTTTCTTCTGTTCATCGGATGTTGGAAGTCCTAGTTCTTTCTGCCTCTGATCGTACATCATTTTCTCCACGAGGCCTCTTGTCTCTCCATCGAGGTCGGAGAGTTTACTAGGTTCGGGGTTTACTTTCTTTGTGCTAATTTCTGGTTCACTCGTTATAACATGTGCCCACCACTGCATTTTGTTTACCTGCAATCGGCGAACGTTAATTTCATTGCAAATTATGAGGATATTGCTATTATTATACCATCATTACATCATCACAAATTAATAAAATTAATCTTCTTTTTATACTATATAAAATTATATCTATTGCTACTAATAACTTATCTTGTTTTTATCTATTATATATAAATATATATATTGTATAATATTGTGTGTATATATATATATATATATATATATATATCGACATTTTCATTCATCGAAATTTAGATTATTTTAATATAATTTTAATATAATATATTTTAATATAATTTAATATAATATTTAATATAATATATCATGGATCAATTATAATATACTGTTTTATGTTTCATAAAGTTTTGGATAAAAATTACGAAGCAGAATCACAAAATGTTTATATAACCAGACGCGAAAGAAATGTTAATCGGTCACACGTATCTTAAATCTTCATTTGCGACTGGACAATCTTAGAAATGTTGCGGTAAGGCCGGCGAGGCCACGAAAAGTGCGTTGTCGCGGGTGCAATTGCACCTATTGTGTCCATGACTCACCTTTTCTAGATTAATTAGCAATAATTTTCCATCTTCAATTACCCAAGTAGATTCCTCTAGTTTGACCTCGTGCGGAAAATCCCCAGCGAGAATTGGTGGATGGCCTTTCAGTCCACAGCTTAAATGTTTCTTTGCAATCGACACGACCACATCTTTCGGTCTGGCCGAAAAGTTTATCTTTAATGGTATTCTAATCTGTAAAAATGTAAAATAATGCAACTTGTACGTTTACGTGTTTTCTCGAACGCGTATCATTCACATGTGGCGGCTACGAAACTTGCACGAAAAGAAACTTCATTGATAATTTGTCATAAAAATAAGGACTCTATTTAAAAGAATATCACATATTTCATACAATTTGTTTTTTTATAATTATATTTTCTATTGTGATAATAATGTTTTCCTACAATCAATAGAAAATCCTTCCTTTAATTAATATAATAAATTTGTATCAATTTATTTTGATGCATAATGATTGTATTTCAAGTCTGACAACTTGAATCGCCGCGCAATCTTAGAACCAATAATTGTATTTATATATTCACATATGATTATTATTAAGCAAGACACGCTTTGACCGAAAATGGCTTTTTTCTCTATTATTTGTGTTTAACCACTTTTCGGTCTATTTCACTTAATATTGCTTAACATAATGACATATAAAAACTCTGCAGACTCTCATGGATAATTAATACGTCCAAAAGAGAATGGATAGATGATAGGGAGGAGAATTGTTTTCAGCTTGTTTTTTGTCCTTCTACGATTACGATCTCATTGCAAATCATTGTAGTTCGAATCATATTCTGTGACCTCGGGCTCAGATTTCGGAAACGAAAAATCGTAATGACCTCAGAAGAAAACCTTGAACATTTGGAAGGTTCGTGAGGGCATTCGAATCTTACGAGCTCGAATTGAAAGATGAAAGGCGCATTGTAACAATTCATGAAGCGAAATGGCAAAGGTTCGATATTTCTGGGATACACCTCATTAACCACGAAGAATACTCGCTTTAATTGATAGCAAGTATATGCGGATCAGAGCTTGATTTTAAGTTATTGCCAGTTCAAAAGAGAATCAATAGTAAATTGATCACGTGAATGTTTGCTTTATGTGAAAACGTTCGAATTTGGAGTGTCGAACAATCGCTTTTCTATCGAGTCATCAATTTGCATGATTATCTGAATCATTATGTCAATGAAAATCATAATTATCGATAATTCATTAAAATCTTATATTCATTAAAATCAAGACTGTGTATTACATGCCAACTAAAAATATCATGATTTTGATTGGGAGAATTCTAGATGAGAGATCTTTAAATAAACGACTAATCTCTGACAAAGTGCATATTCTCATATGCAAAAAATTATTTGAATTTGAACGATTTGACACTGAAGAATTACATCACACCTATACGACGATGCAAAATGAATTGATTAATTAAATCATTTTTTTAAAGAATTTGTATTTTTCACGTCTTGTATACATCTAATTTATGACTTTACGGTTATATCAGGAATACTGCAATGTTAGATATGATTTAATTGTTTTGTTTTTCGGTATGTTCTTTTTCAAGTAAACAAACTGTTCGTTAAACGCTTTTGGCTACCCGGAGAAGAAGATTTAATATATATAAATCGTTAATATGTATCGTTAATATGTATAAAATTAAGATAATTATTTCAATAATTTATTAGTTAATATAAATTTCCAAAGCTTCTCGTTTGAGGAATTGCTAGGATATGATTTTTTTTCTTATTGACTCAATTTTAATTTTATATTTCAAATCAGGATCCACTTCAGTTGGGAACCTGTTAGTGACTCACATTTGATGAAAAGTTCAACGAATTAGGATTTGAAATATGTATTGCTGAAGAGGATTCCAAAGAGAGATTCGAAACATTCAAAATAAAGAAGATTACATACAATCGATTAATAGTATAGAATTTAATCATTGGCACCTTCATCAGTCTATGACTTTTGGTGGCTCTGTATAGATTGTTTATTTTTATTTTTTATTTTTAAAAATAGTGATCTTGAATTTATAATTTAATTATCTTATCATGGATAGTCAAGTATCCGTTTGAACCTTCATTCTGACGTGAATTATAAAATGAATAGTAAAATTCATTAATACATATTCATGTATCGTCGCAACCGAGTAGTTTCTGCGCATCGGATGTCTCTATATTTCAATTCCAATTTGTGACGGGTAAACAATTCAAGCTGCTGAAGTTTATTACATATGCAAATCCTGCTGCATTATCTTGAACCTTCTCTCGAAATTTATCGATTCACGTTATTCAAGTGACAAGGTAAAGTCTCACACATTTACGTAATTTTCACGTTGCGTGGCTCACAACTTCTTGTAACTCATTACCGTATAACTCGTCACTCGCAACATAATCTTTTCCGTTTGGATTTAATTAACGTCTGGATGATCAAAAAAATTATATATTTATTTCGTATATATTTTTACTCATTACAATATTTTATGATATATCGATTTCCAATGAGGAGGAGATCGTAGCAGTTCACACGCGATTATCCGACTCATCTCTCTTTTGTTCTTGGATTTCCAGAATGATGACAACGACGTGGCGTGGTAAAGCCGGGTGCACCGGTGCGTGGAAACGGATCATGGCTACCGACTTTGCGTCCGACGTTAACAAAATGGAATATCATTATAAAAGCGGCATAAGAAGACGAGGAAGAAGACGGCTATAATAAAGCTACTTACTTTGTCGAGGTCTACCCTAAGTAGACTGTGACGTATACTTTAATAATCTACGAAACATTGGAATCCCCGCTATAAAATTCAATTCATGCGTCATAATTAATTCTTAGTATATATGATGATTTTTCAGTTCTTTACTATACGATGGGTAGTTTCGTGTCTCGGGTTAATTTTCATTACTTTCACAAGTATACAAAAAATAAGTAAGTATTTCTAATATTTTAAAGAAAAGAAATGTGCAAAGATATGAATGATCCAATCGCGTGTATTAAGAGTTAAGAATTCATACTATCACTTGCTTTTTACAATCACAATAATACTCCATTTCTTTTTTGAATTGCCATTATTTGGCAATATTTTCTCAAAGAATTATTCTCAAAGTAATATCTATTCTAATACACTGGCTTCTGTTACAATCGATTTCTGAACAATGTTCGAACATTGTATCGAGTCACGTACGTCATATAAGCGCAGTAAACATTTATAATTTAGTGACTAACGTGCTGTTCTTATGTGTATTATGATTGGCAATCACAGCTGTATTGACACAGCTTGCTCGCAGAAGTTCTTACAGAGTAAAGAATGGATTATCTCTGATTGTACGTTATAAAGATATTTAAATAAGATCATTTCAAATAATCATAGTACAAAGATCTTAGATTTCTTCCGTATTTACGTTCGTAAATTATTTTATTTCAAACGTTTGAAAGATCGCATTAACATATTATTGCGATCTTATCTTATACGGAAATTAACTAATACTTAAGGCCAATTATTTTTTGATTGTATCATTTTAAAAAATTTAATAAGAACAACATTTCGTTTATAATATAAAAAATTAAAAAAAATAAATCATCAAAAATGAAAGATAAATACAATTATAGACTATATTATTTTGTCAATTTTAAATTTTAACAATTTCACAAGGTGATTTAAATTGTTTTCCTTTCCAAGAAATAAAACCAAGTAAACTTGTCAATAATGTTCGGATAACAAAGTATAAATATACCGCTGATCAATGAAATATGATGAATGTTAAAATAAAGAAAAATATCATTTGCTCATTGTTTACATATCACAACATTATATTGCTATTCTTATCACTTTGATCTGGCACCCGCATAAAATAGACGTATATTGATGCTGCTCAAAGACTTGTGAAATGCTTGTTTTTATCATTGCATTAAGATTGGATTTGTGAGATTGTTTTTAAGATATGTTTTTTACGAGTTTTAAAAATAACACGAAGATTACACATTATACGAATTCATAGTCTCGAAGTAGTGATGAAGCTTCGTCCGCAACCTCGGCATTCGACTTATCGTCGTGAGCAAGCGAACGTGACTTTGAAGGTTGTTACGGCCGTGCATCGTCTCGTTCGTGAATAATCGATTTATTTGGCACTTCGTCGGAATCCTTGATACTGAAATATCGGATACATCTTTCTCGTTTGCGTAACTGAATAGTTTGTTTATTACTCACAGTATCAAATAACATAGTATCGAATAACAATAACCTCTTTTCGACTCGTGTCGAGATTGACATTTGTATTCTCGACATTTGCATTTTCGATATATAAACAAAATAAAACTTTCGTCTAAAACTTTCCTATTTAGGTATGAGTTTTTAATAGTAGGTATATCGAATAAAATAAAATTAATCGCAATCAATGTAATCACACAGACTTAATTAATAAATACGACATCTCAAGACACCAAGATGTTTGTGAGTACAAATAAAAATACGCGCGAAAAGTTAATATATTACTTAAATAACCATCAAACACAACTAGTAAACCAGTAGTAGTAAGTAAACAACTAGTATCAAACATAACTAAGTAAAATAAATTTAATAAAATATTAGTCAAATGTTATAATCATCACTCTTCAAAATAAAGATCAAGAATATCTATCCATTTTTATATTTTATAGCTTGTCTTATATATCTCATCTTTAATTGAAGGTCAATTTTTCGTTCTATTCTTTCGTTTTCATTGTAGCTTCTGACAGAGATATATAATGTTAAAGGAAATTAAAATAAATTTTAAAAATTCGATGGATTACAGTCTCATTTTAGAAAAAGGATACATCTTCATTTATCGATTTGACATTCAGATTATTTTGTAACCATTTTTAAATTAGTAAAAGCATTGGAAAATAATTAACATTGATTATATATTCGAAAAAAATTATCGGAAAGAATGTTGAAGACAAATTGCTGTAATTTCGAACATAAAAATTTTGCGAAACAGTAGTAGAAATATCAACAGAAAAACGATGAGAATAATTTCTATAAAGATGGCTATTTATATTGACAGATTCCATTTATACCTATTAGCGTGAATAAAGATTGATTCATAAATGCTTATTCTAGAGTCAAATGAACGTGAAATAAAGTAATAAAGTGCATACAGTAATTGATTCTACGTGAGTCTGTAAATATTCATGGATGATAACAGACAAATGAAGGAAAATCATGTCGAACATAAAAGACTGGGAATAAAATAAGCATTTGAATGTCATTTAGTGTCAATCTGCATGGCAAATTAACTTTACATAACATGTTACGAATTACCATCAAATCATAAAATTATTCTAATACGTTTAATTATATTTAGTTGGAAGTTTCCACAGAAATATTTGAGATATTTATTCTATATTCTATTGACATTCTATTGTATAAAGATTTTGTCATACTATTGTAATGATATCGCATTCTGTAAATAATGTCGGCCGCGAATAAGAATTAATACAAGATGTTTCTCACGTCGTTAATAACGCTACAAAATCTGATATTTAAATTAGCAATTACATACACAAATGGTGTCTCACATTTTTCATAATCAACCTGTTATAACAAAAGATATAATTATCTCGTGACAGTCGTTTCATTTAAGGCGCATTTTTACAAAACTAAATACTGTTATCGCTAATTGGTATTTATGATAAGACATATAAATAAACATGTAATTTATAGTTTCCAATAGATGCTATATAACTTCGATAAATAAATATATATAATCCAGAAACCTATATATTGTCAATTTACATATTTCTGTAATAATCAACAACTATTGTAAATAATTATTGCTGCATTTACATTGCACGGAAAAGATAATAGCACAACATTTTCAGAGATGAAGTCTCAGTATTAAAAAAAAACACATTGTAATTGCTTATAGAAAGTAGAAAAAATTACAAATATTTTACTTATAAAAACAGTTACTTAAAAAAAATATTAATATTTTATGTATACAAGGTGTTAGAAAAAATTTAAAGAGTATTTATGAGTATTCTAGATAATAAAATAAAATAACAATGAAAAACATCAAAATTGTGAATTCGACGTTTTTTAATATTATAAATGTTTAAACATTCATATTAGCCTTTTTGCGCGTAAATATTTAAAATACTCAAAATCACAGAATTATGAATGAAATTTCAATAAAAATATTTTTTAATTATAAATATCTAAACATTTATTTTAATGTACAAATGCTTGAAGCACTTTTTACATGAATATTTAAACATTACATCATTGTATATACATATACAGGATACCCTGTATGTATAAATATTACGAATGCGATATATTTTCCTATTATTCACCATTATGTCAATATGCCAGTAGTTTCGTATTCACGATTACGATAAAAAGGAGCTAAGGAGTAGAAGCCAATGCGATCGAAGAAGTGCATGATCGAAAGGATATGAGAAGATCGATGAGCTTCTCGCATCGAGCGCGCAAATATACAGGTGCATCGCGTATTTCTACGAAAGTACATGCATCGTGTGCATCGTTTTGTACGCGAGAAGAAACGAATTCGAATGGAAGAGAGATGAATCGAGAGAAGGAGGTAAAGGAGATGGGAGGCACAGATAAATCGGCGCCTACGAACGCGTATCCGGCTCGAGGAAAGGATTAGGATTCTCGACGTTGATTTTGTGCAATTCGCAATGATCAGCGGATATCCCCGCCAGGGGCGGGGATAGAGACGAGACAGGGTGTGCAATACACGTTAATACGCGCGAAAACGCGATGGGTAATTTATAGGTATGAAAAGATGTTGCAAAAGACACGCCGCTTGCTGAGATTAAAACGGAGAAGTTGCCGTCGCGATAATAAGCGCCGACAATGGATGTGCTTCCCAAAGCAAAAGTACATCGCGTCAGGGGCGTTAAGATAAAAATTGTTACAGCCTGTAGATGCGGAATTCAGGTCGCGGTGAGGAGTAAACCGGAGAGGCGGGAGACCGTAGGTAAATATTTCTTCACACCACAATCTGGAATCGGGCTAATGTAGGTCGAGCGTTACTTTACTTCAATCATTAATATATTTACCTTCATAAATAAGCGGATGTAACACGCAATTCATGTTCGCGCGAAATCGTGAAGAATAAGACCAGAGGTACTCGATAAGATTAGATACATCCGGCGGTATATTAAGTAATAATCGTCTTATTGCAGATACATATATTAGGATTGTTCATTTTAATCAATCTTCTAGAATATCTCTAAATCCTTAAATTTAAGACAAAAATGTTATAGACAAAAGTTGCTCAGTTGCACTAGGAAGAAAGAAGATAGTAATTTTGATTAATCTTGAAAAGATGTCCTTAAGATTAGATCAAGATTACTTAAAATTTTTTCAATTAAAACTTCCATTTTTTTTCATATTTATGCCGATTTCTTATCAAAACATTATAATAAAGAAGATGAAGAGAAGATGAGTTTGAGGACAATGTGCTAACTAAGATCATCATCTTCTTTTCATTTCAAATTTAATTGCTTTAAGGTAAGTGGATTGACTAAGCATGTTGATTTGTTAACTTTCAAGCCTCATAATTTCTAAAGTATTTAATGAAAAAATACTTTATTATATTATATTATATTAGTGTCTTAAAAAATTTTGTAGTCAACTATATAAATATGAAATAAAAAAAATAGGAGTTTCAATTAAAAAAATTTTAGATAGAAGAAATCTTGATCTAACCTTAAGGACATTTTCTTAAAAGCAACCAAGGTAACCATCTTTCTCTTTAGTAACTAAGCAACTTTTACCAGAAACACTTGTTTTAAGGGGATGCTAAAATCATATCTATCTTATCGATCAAATGCAATTATTTTCCTAACTCTATACAGATTTAAAATTCTTCTTTTCCACAATTAAAGCATGAACGATAGTCCAAACCGATTGACTTTAAAAAACGAAAAAAAAGTTAGAAAATTCTAATTTTTATCCCTACAGTCCAAGCAATGTTATTAAACAGTCCATGAGGCATGTTGATTTTTCTCCATGTTTTTTACTTTCAATAATCGTTGATTGACGAGATTCGCGAGGCAGAGAGTTCTTTTAATATTAATCATTTGGAGATTTGTCGCGACATCCAGGCGCGATACATCGTCGACGGGGAGAGGCAGGTGCGGCTTTACTACCATGATGGTACCAACGACGTGTCGCCCTCGGTCTTCTCGGCGAAATCGTGATCCAATAGCGGCTGGTAATAGCGGCAATGTGCGTGCCAGTCAAAATTCCAGGGGGCCGGGTGAGACCGGTTCCTCCCGAAAAATTGGCGCCGAGCTGACCACGTTTCGGGTCAAAGAACGGCCTTGCCTCTCGTCCGTCTCTCACTCCTGCGGCCTCCTCTCCACTTCCATCACCTCTCCCGTGGTGACTGCTTCTCGCGCTTTTCGCGTCCTCGCGATTCCCCTCTTCACCTTGATCCGCCATCGGCATCACCATCGATGTCAGTGGCGTAAACATTGATCTTATGTCAAAGAAAAAAAAATAAGATGTAAATAAAATTGCGTGTCTCACGGTGAAGGATGATTCTGAGATCATTGTACATATCGAGCGATTTCTATTTTTACGATGTTCAAAATCAACGACTGTTTATCTCTTAAATAGGAAATTTAAATGGAAAGAATTAAACGATATTTATTACTCGATCGGATTATATTTGAGAGGCTTGACATGCTGATTCTAATCTAAAATTCGATATTAGCATAAATCAAATCGTATTCAAAGCAAGCGATTAAATACGTCACTACTTAAAGATTTCTGTCTAGTCGACAACATCCTTGACGAAGTGTGAACGGACAAGACTAACTTTCGATAGATCCTTCTTGACCTCTTCTTGACTTCAAGCAAATTATTCACGTAAACAGAAATTTGTGAGTTACGACAGATCAGTTACATTATCAAGCAAATAATGCTTTATACGTGATCGCGAAAGGCAACAAAAGCGAGCAACAGTACGAAAATAAGCACTCTCTCTGTCTCGTGTGTATAAGGAACTCGAGCAATAATAAGACTCTCTACTCCAGTTTGAGAAAGCGCCGTGTTGTAATCTCAGATAATTTCGCGTGAACATATCTGGCCGTAGATGGTCGCTGATTGGTACTTATTACCAATTTGTTCGCTTTAGATGCGCGATGACTTTATCCCGTATCCTGTATCAATTACGCGTGCTAGTCGTAACTCATTCAAAAGCCTCACTGCAGTCTTAAGGCAGTAGTAATCATATACGATTCGGATAGCAGATGCTCCTGTCAAATTTTTTACTAATATTTATATGAGAAATTTACCTTACGAAACTTACTCTTGTTCATTATATACTATGAAGTTATATACTATGAAGATTCAAGTATCCACACGTAAAAAAATATGAACAAGTGTTATCTTCATTGCTCATAATTCTTATAAATGTTGCGCAACGCACATGAATAACGCAATATGACGTTAATCACGAGGCCGAGTTGATTGATATACGTTAAGATTTTCACGAGAGAAATGAAGTTTTTCGACGTTAAACGATAAATATCGATGTATGGATAGATAGGCGAATAATGCACACGTGGAAAATTGCTTGGCCGCTGCTAGATGAGCGGTAATAACAATCGCTCTACTTTCGCGGATTTGCGGCGAATGCGCGTTTTGCAAATTGCGCCCTGGTGTAATGGTCCTTTTCGTTCGGAGGCGCGCGTGCGAGATCGTTGCTGCCGACGCGCACATACGCGTTACTTACGCAATTATCAAGAGAAGGAGACTGGAGAAAAGGAAAGAAGGTACGCGTGCGGGAGAGAGGAATGGTGTGCCGCGACCGCCAAAAGTGAAATCGAAAGATGGAGGAGGACCAAGCGGAGATAGGGAGCTTCAAGATGCTAAATCAAAAAGGGAAATGAAATGAGTACGCAACCCCCTTGACGCGATCTTCGTATCGCTTAGAACTTAGGCAATCGACGATCGAAGCAACGATCTCTTGCGCTATAAAAATATTAGTAATTCTATTGGTCTTCACGTTCTGCTTACGTAATTTGTACTGAAAGCTATAATTTCAAAGACTCGGTATATACTTACGAGCACATCTCGTGTAATAAAATAAAATAAGTTGTTAATTATTAGTCAGTAAACTAAACATATCGTATCCTTATTTCAAAAGTGACGCAGTTGAATTAATTTTGTCTTTGTAAATAGTTTTCTCCTTTTTCAGAAAAGAGAAACAATTATTTTTCAACTTAACGAAAACAATTATTTTTCAACTTAACGGATTATTGACTAATCAAATATCAGTAAAAAGAAATGTGTTCTTATTCTTCTAAAAAGATAATCAAATGTTTTTATCATCTTTCACAATTCTTAAAAATCACTTTTGAATTGTGACAATTTTGAAATCTTATACACAAATTATATAATAAATTATATAATAAATTTGAAATAATTCATATTAAAAATGACATAATTCGAAATATCGCTAACAGTTTGTATTTATTATCATCAGCTAAAATGACTGAATTCAAAATAAAATTTCTTCAAACTTCGATCACCAAATTTTAACTCTATAAATGTTTTCTGCAGAAGAGGTTCCTTTTTATTTACAAAAATAACATAATTCAAAGCGTGTCACTTTTATGTTAAATTAGTTAAATTAATTTGCCTTTGATTGTTGATTGATAGAATAATCTTTATCTAACTAACTTTTGATAATAACATGGTAATAATCAATTTTTTCGTGTCATTTTTGAAGCATAAAATATTAGTAAAATAATATTTAATAAGTATGTAAATCCAATAACTTTAATAGCTTGTTAAAACTCTACACTGTAGAGTTTAGAAATATAACCACTTTCTTTACATGTAAATAAAGCTCACAGTTATGAACGAAATTAAAAGTACTGAATGATTTAACTGAAAATTAAGTACAGTAGTTACTCAAATTAAATGAATGTGTACATTAAATTTATGAAATTTAATGTACTTTTCATAAAATTTTATTAAAATTACATTAAATTTCATAAATTTTTATGAAAAATACATTAAATTTTATGTACATGTACACAAATATACTTTTTAGTTAAAAATACATTAAATTTAATATAATGTCATGAAATTAAATTTAAATTGTGTAACTTAAAAGTTAATAAAATTTAAGAACATTTCTAACAGTGTATTCCATCGTTTGAGATTGTATTATGAAAGGGTGTTCTATTAGAAGCGAGAGAGAGTATATGCTGTGATACGTAGAGAAATACCACAGTAGCATGAATAGGTACGAATCTCGTAGGAATATTCAAATTATCGGTGTTTAGAATCGAGAAGAGTGCCTTTTCCGGTGCCTTGTTAAAGGACCACCCACGTGCATAGCTTGTTATATATAGCACACGAAAACTGCGCGAGCAATCGCAACCCCGTTAACTATGCTTACGCAAACCGTGCCGTTGATGACCATTGTTCTCAGAGCAAGCGAATGCCTATCGTCGACTTGTTATAAGGATTACGCATTTTTTCAGTTTTGTTCGATTGTGCCTGTCCAACTGAAAGCGAAAGAGTATATAAAGAGATATATAGTTATAAAAGGTTTAGTGATGAAAATTGTAGATTATTATCAGGTAAATGTAAACCGACCGGTTTTTTTCCGGTTATTTTCAAATGTGCATTATCTAATCATTATTCTAATACAGAAGCATTTGGCAATCACATCCTTAAAGATCGATCTTTTTTATCTAACAAAAATCGGTGTTAATTAAATTTTAAATGAGAAGATATGTAAAGATATAAAGATATATATAAAGGTTTATGTCACAACATGTTTCCTCGTAAAAAAATTTAATACAAAGGATGCTAAATAAATTGTATATATTGATACCTATTTCGAATTTTTAAATACGATAAAAATTTCATTAAAACATATAACTTTCATTAAAAACAAAAGAATGTAAAAAATTCTATCGAGACTATTTTTAACGCAAGAAAGAGAGAGAGAGAGAGAAAGAGCCTTTTAATTCCATAATAAAAAAAAACCATTAGAATTGAGGATAAACCATTTGTAATCGCGCGATTTCAACCTTTGATCAGTGAACAGGTATCTGTTATGTTTTAGAGAGAGAGAGAGAGAGAGAGAGAGAGAGAGAGAGAGAGGAAGGCCCAAATATCTTTCGCTTTAGATCATTGGGAATTTTAGAAAAAGATCAAAACATAAAAGGTTGGGCAATAAGCCAGATATAAATACAAAAGACTATTTAATAATATTAGATTACAAACGTTTCAACTCCGATCGAGTCATTTTCAATGTTAGAAAACAAATTTAAACTTACAAAATAAACCCGAATATATATGACTTGTTGCCCAACCTTTTATATTTTGATTTATTCGAATCGAGCTATCGTATTTCTTTTTATTTTTACAAAAGATAATTTATTTCAATTCCTCGATATAATATTCCTGATTAAAATTATGATAAATAACGATATAAAAACAGATATATGATGATAGAGAGTTTTTTTCTTAGAGACACATTATTCATGGAATTCTATCCTTGTTTTATGTCTAATGAACGATAAAGATACAAGAAATGATACAAATACCGCTAATAGAAAGAGAAAAATTCACGTCTCCTCAAAAGCATCTGTAGCTATATTATATCTCATTCTTCGATTTTTATAATATTGCGTTAAGTTTTTCTCTTTCTATATTTCTCAATACTATTGTAGATAAACAAATTAAAAATACAAGTTTGCTTGTATGAATTTTCACTTTATAAATCTGTAATGTAATAAATTCTTTTTTACATTGAAAAAAAAATTGTTCATAAATTAATTATCTATTTTAGATTAAATTAAGTTAATTATCTTTCTTTCTTTCTTTTGTTGGAGAATGTATGTATTTAAGTAACACATAATATATTTAATTCAATGTGTACATTCTCTTCATCGTAAGAATTAAAAACCAACTAAATTAATTTAGTCAAATAAACTATTTTTTTCAGTGTATAACTGAAAAACACAGATTATTATAATCGAATTGCCGCAATAACCTAGCAAACGTATATAAAAACTTCAATAAAAATTAGAATTAAATCCTACGCAAAAAAGTCCTGAATATCATTGGGCAAATAAATGTCAAAAATCTATATTTATATATTGTATATTATTCTTGATTACATCTTAGGAATTATCTTCTAAAAGTTTAAGACACATTTCAGAAATCATTAATGTATCTGAAATATGATGAAATAAAAATTTACATTTTATCGAATAAGCCATAAAAATATTATTCCATTAATTATAATTATAATTAACGAATTTGATATCGATTTGTGTACATCATAAATTTACATTATTAGGTTAGTTACACGGTTTTAATAAAATGTTAAGATGTAGAACTCGCTCCTCAAAGGCGTTAAATGCCACAGCGCTCGTATATACTACTGTTTTGTAAATATCTCCTTGACATGCTTGCGCACAAAAATGTGTGTACGCGGACGGGATCGTTACGAACGCTCGATTACGTTTAAGTGCATCATTATATCTTGTTTTTGAGCGATACTGCAAAATATCGACGATTGGCCGCTCGGTAGTTAAACGTATAACTAATAATCCTCGTGTATAACGGGAACGACAATGTCTATTACGATGACGCATATCATCAATTTGTCGAGTAACATGCTCGGAATGCATTCGCAAGGGATGATTTGCTCATAAATTTTTACGAGGTACCTAAGCATTTTAATTACGTATAATGACATCCGCTCTTACATAACTATTAATACAACAAATAGTTACAACTCACACGCACACATTCGCCTTTGCATTGCAATATTTAAAAGCAATTTCATGTTGATATGTTGTTAATAATACTCTTCCTTAGGCTCGTTATCCTGAGGTGTGGTACGCGTGGTTATCTATTTCTTCAGCGATTATTCTGTTTTATAGATGGATGGAATTGGCAGATTATATGCATTTTTCACTATCAATGTACATCATAAATATTATCATCATTATCTTCTTTCTTTTTACTTTCATGCTTGTCGTATATCATCGATATGACGTGTGTATACCGCTAATTACTTGCAAACTGTCCCTCGGTAACGATCTCTCCTTGTGATCTCCCCCCCCCCCCCACGATTAAGAACACGCTATAGTAACGAAGGATTAATTGCCGGTTGCTGAAGTACACTCGGATTGGGAAATAAAACCGATTTCACGTGATTATTATTACGCGCTTGATAATTATCGCTGTCATTAATTTAAGAATTATTTTAATTAAGAATGACCATACAGATAATTTTAATCTGCTTTATCTTTCATCATCGGCGTACGCATATTTTCGCGCAATAAAAAGCTTTTATTGATTTCACGATAGGTACCGTGATCGTCGAGCAAATTAATTTCATCGGTTGCTGCATCAGAGAACAGCCGACACTTCCAAGGAGCGAAAAGGAGTGCGACTAAGCCGCTAGTTGAAAATCGCTCGGATCGCGATTATTGATCTGGGTCAGCGAACACCTTTCACGCATCAGTCGAACATTACTCAACATTAATCGTTACAATTTCTTTGTTCATGTTGAGTGCCAGGAAAATTATCGCAAATGTATGTTATACTGTTTGCGCATCGTTTGCAATAATGTCCATTCAAGATCAACGTCATCATCAAACTCTGCATATCGTATACTGATCCTTATCATGTTTTGTTGCTTATAAAAATCTAACAACGTCGAACGTGCGACGAAGAAACTGCCATATATAAACCAGAAACTCTTGGGATTGTTGAGAAAGAGTGTCTTCCATACTCGTCAAGGTAGCCGAGCGGAACCTCTCGCGGTCGATAACTTCTAAGGATCATTAACGTCTTTTCTAGGGGGATTACACGTCATTGAGAAGAGTGACGCGCGGTAGATCGCTGCAGAGAAGACTACGCGTATTGGGAAACGATGCGAGGTTGATCCGGGTCGCTTCCACGACGAACGGCGAACGGCTGGCCGATTCTCGTTTCCCTCCATGAGCGGCGACGGCGGCAACTCTCGCGCTCGCAGTCAGTGACACGTCGGTGTCAAGGACTCCGAAGGATGAGCAGAAGTCTATAGATTTATTGGATTATTTTGCGTATATGTTACAAGGCTGTGCGCGATCAAGTGACACACCGTGTGAAATCGCACGACATGCTGCCCAATCTGTTCCTTCTTCCGCACAATGCATCAATCAATGTCACTAATCGTAATTAATGATGATGATGGTTTGATAATGATTAGATCGGCTTGAAATAGATAAATGTTATTCCAGGTGACAACGCACAATTTATATAGATAACATTTCTAATATCCAATGTTACATATTCTACCTGTTTCTTATTTTCATAAAAATATCTTTTCTCAAAAAGAAATTAATAATTTTCTTAATGCAGTAACATAATTTTCTTATGTTACTAATTTAACTCTTATATTAATTTAGAATCACTGATTATATTTTTCGCGAATAAAATTTAGAAGCACGTCTAACAAAATTGTAAATTATGTACCAAGATGCCATTTCTTAGACATAACGAATTATTCAAATTTATACTTCTATACATTAAAGTAGAAAACAACAAATAATAACAAACTAATAACAAACAAACTTTCAATAATTCATAGAATAAATGTTAAAATTTTATAACTATTTTGCTACACACTGCTGTTACAATTATGATCGTTATTCATTATTAAGATACAGCTGGTTATAATGAGTAATAATCAGCTCTCACTTAATAAAATCTTAATTAACTTTGCAAGAATTACAAGACACAATTCATAACTATTACAATGTAATTATGAGACGAATTATCTCTTTTGATTTGGGCGATTTTTTATCAACTAATACATGAAAAAAAGAAAAGAGCTATTTTCAAATTGCTATATTTAAAAAACGAAAAATCTCAAACCAAATAAAATGCATTTTAAAAGTTAATATTTTCGCGTATTAATAAAATACAGAAAAGATCTGCTGCTATATTACGAAAATCATCGTCTTTTGAACTTTTTAACGTCATTTTTCTAAAAAAAATTGTAAGCCAATAATTAAAATTAAATAAAGGATGTTTACAGCAGGCAAAAATACATCAGGCGAAAATGACTTCACATTGGCGATAGAAAAAAAAAGATCAAATTTTGTTGCTCAGTGTAATGAAACATCTTACATTTCATTAAGTTTCATAATTTACGAGGCCAGACACGCGCTAATGAGAGACTATTATTTGCTTAAGGACATCGTTACCGCAAGAAACGAGAATACAAATTCGCTAAGTAGCGCGAGAATCTTTCGTAACGTGACAATTTTGTTGCTCGAAATATGAAGAGAAATTGCAGATCGGCTGACGCAGACGCACGCACAGCACGCATTTTTCGGTAAAATTACGCTCGTTCGTCTTAAGTCGGGCTTTATTATATTTTCTCGCGAATCGGGCAACAATGTTGCAAAATTACCGGTTCTTGCGAGGCGCGCAACGTCGTCGATCGTCAGCCGCACATTCTCTAACTGCATAATAATTGCCGTGATGACCCAGACGCGCAGGCACTTCTATGTTTCATAACTGACAAACATATCAAAAGAAGGAGCGATCAGAGGACATGCTATAAAATAATTAAAATCTCTGCAAATCTTTCTCGCCGGTCTATTTTATATTTAAAAAATCGGTATTGTATTTATTATATTTATAAACTAAAAGATATACGAAGGCTCGGCTGTAAACTGACATTTAAGGTTAAATGCGGCACGTGTATACGTATGCAATAAATTAGACAGGCACTTTCAAAATAGTCTGCAACGCAAACGAAGTTTCCGCCTTGACTGAACTAACGCTTATATCGAACGGAACGATCACGTTTCTGTTGCTATTAGTCATAGCCACGATTTAAAACGGTTTTCGTCTAGACCACTTCGCAACGTTATTAAATATGATGTGCGAAATGCACATTCTAATTCCGCGGCAATTACCGCCTAGACCTCGTGGCTGCGTGTGACCTTATAATTTCTGGCATTAAGCAATATAAGCCTACGGTTCGGGGCAATTGTGTGGCAGGATTGTATACAAACCGGTAAAGCGATAATTGGCCATATAGTAGCACGTATTTGTTGTTCCTCTTACGTTGCAATCACGAGAAATATCGCATCGAGTCTTAGCATTATCTTTTTACATGTCACTCCCTTCCCACTATTTTATGCTTTCTTATGCGTACTTATCTTTATGACAAAACTATTGAGAACGCATGGAGCAATAATCTGCCTTCCGCGGATATTTTAATTGCTGCAGATAATTACCGCAATGACCCTGAAGAAGCGCGATGGTCTTACGAAAAAAGAAGTTTGTATGATAATACTTTTTTATTTGCAATCGAGATATTACAAAAATGAAATTTGTTTCGCAAACTATCTTACCTTTATAATTATAGAGTCATATATTCAAACTTTTTTAAATATACATATAATATTATTATATGACTATACATACATTTATGTAGCACATATTTGTTGCTCTTCTTATATTGCGAGGAGAAATATTGAAACATATATGTATACGAGTGAAAAGATTGTTATCTAAATAAATTACATCGTTTCCTTACTTCAAAAGACACAATTAAAAATGTGATTTTATTATTGTTATCGTGAATGAGTTAGGTAAGGACTACTCATCAAAAATAAATTAACTTCACAATCTGCCCATCAAATATGTAGCACTTATATCGTTCTTAAGATTTTTAAAAAGGTCATAATACCTTTTACAAGAGAGATATATTTCGAATTATCGTTTTTGTAAAAAGGAGTTTTCTACAGAGAAAATTTAGAGTAACAATTCTGATGATCGAAGTTTGAAAAAAAAATTATTTTATTTCAAATTTAATTATTTTAGCTGATCGAGATAAATACAAATTGTAGATGATATTTCAATATATATAAATTATTAATATAATAAATATACATTGTAGGTGGTTGTGTATTTCAAGTTATGCACTTTGATGAATTATGCCAGTTTTGTTATAGTTTTGTAAAATATCAAAGTCATAACAAAAAGGATAGTTTTTAATTAAAAATAAAAATTATTTTGATTATGTTTCTAAGAGAATATTCTTTTTGCTGATACCATTTAATTAATCAATTATTTTCTGTCAAATTGATAAAATTTTCCTCTTTTCTTAAAAATTCAATTTTTTATCATTTTTTTAAGTAAGGGCATAACACGCAATAATAAAAATATTTTTTAATATTAAAAAAGAACAGAATGAAATTGGATATATGACTTGATATAATTCTGGTTTATATTTTTTGATGTAATAAGTTCACTCTAGTCCCTGTTGAACCGGATTTCGGAAATGTTAATGTTCGCACGTTCTTTCAGATGATGACAACATAAGTACGTTGTTTGACTTAGCCGGATACGCGTTTTAATTGCGCGTGCGATTATCAGAATGACTCCGGGTGTCATATTGCTGACCTTAGAAGAATTTAACTCTCTTTTAAATTCCTGCATTTCGCAATTGGCGGATGCTCTACGTTCTCAAGCACGTAGGTACATACAAGCAGCCGTGTCAAACGTTTATGCCTTTGACAAGCGTTCATACGTGACCAAGAGGTGATGAGACTCGCGAGCAAGCAAGGTAGAATATAAGAAGGTGAAAAGAAGGCAGGCTGCCGATCATATGTCCGGTAGCACGCGAGTCGCATACGGAAAATATGAGTTCAATGTCAGCTCAACAATCCGCTACCGTCCCCCTTCGTTCCCTGGAATAGTTTTTTATCCATCGTCGTGACGGTCGCGTGCAACTTGCGTAACTGCGAGGCCTAAATACCGATCGCCACATCCTGGCCGGATAATCATAGATGCAACTAGATAGTCTTTGCTTGCTAGAATCGTTAACTCTCTTCCCGCGTGAAGTTATCCCACCGTTCGTTTAACTTCATTTAATACGAAGATATAAGCGAAAGGAACGAGTTTTATGTGAAAAGTCTCGAGCGCTGTGAGATGTCAGGCTGCACCTCGATGAAAAATTTAAGATAGAAAGATAAATAAAATAAATTTCATTAATCGCGCGAGTTAATATAAACATATATATAAACATATATATAATTATTAATTTATGAAGAGGTTACGTCTATACGCAATCACATTTAAATAACAAACTAAACGACACCGTAACATTCAATGTAGGACGTAATTAATCGAGATGAGATAAGTCGAGAGAAGCAGGTTCAGCAAATCGCGTTGGAACACATTTTGTATGCCTACGTAATGTGGCTTACATGTATCTATATATGCGTTGACTCGAACCGCTGAAATTGGACCGCGATTTCTCAAAGGTGAGTGGCGCTAAAATTGCAAAACCGGTTAATTTAGAATTTCGGCGCCGCAACAGTCGCAGCATTCGATGCAACTTTTGCTTCGGTAACGGGTCTGTGGGATGCGTCGGTTCTAAAAATACATCTTACTTAACCCCTTCCCCGCGTCGATGCAAACGTACACGCGCCGTGCAGTTATTTTAATTTATCTCTCCACATTTCCTACTTATGTCACAACTGGCTTCTCGGGTGCAATCGAATATTCTTGAGGTCTTTTTACGAGCTCGCATATAACTCATCGACAGAATCCCATTCCTACTCGCCAGCAAAATATATGATACAAAGAAAGAATACTTGTACGCCATAAAAAAAAAATCGCTATAAATTATCTCAATATTCGATCACAATGTTTAACAATTCAGTTTTACATAACATGCCAAAGATGTATTATAAAATACATCTGATCGTATTTTTTATTTTTATTATTTTTTATATTGTTTTTTTTTTCTTGTGAGCAAACCTCGGCGTGAAGAATGTTCCTTACGTAAAAGTGAATGCTAACACGTTGCCGGCGGGCTGTGAAAATTGTTGTTACACAGAGTAGAAAATTCACCTAGCCCGTGGCAACGAAACTAAGGGGCGTTCACCCGCACTATAATTTTATAGTTTCGCAAAGAGAAGAATTTTTAACCAAGGATGGCCTGGAATTCGACCTGGCAGTCAAAGCGCGATTCTTTGCACCAGCATGACTTCATTCAATTACACGGCCTTAAATACTTTAGAACACCTTTAGGAATAATGCCACGGTGCAAAACGCGATATGCGACGCTGCCGCCACACCATGCGCGTGTATAACTTGACAGGTATCGCGTAATTGATATTACGAAACGTTGCGAAACAACGAGAGGGAGCGTCGTCGACTGGGAGTTTCTTCGTTTCCAGGCGATTTCATGCAAAATAATTAGCGCGAATACTGAAGTAAAAAAGAAGGCAGAAGAAAAGAAATCGGACTCCCTGGGGTATTACACCAATCTTTGCTGATGTCCAACCAGACGCCTCATCCTGCCCCTGATTGCCTTCGCACTATATTCAAAACCTTGCACTTGAAAGTATATTTCGAATGAACCTTCGACATATCGCGCTGTAGATTTTCTGACGTTACGGTTCTTCATTTTTGCAATCACAATGCTTCTACAATAGTGGCGGTAATTATTTCACAACTTCGATAACTACGTAAGAACAGTTTTTAAAAAATGTTTTGCAAGAGATAATATTAATTATTAGAACAAAATTTCAAGAGTGAGATTCACAATAGCAGCAGAGGTTCATATGTATTATTATCTTTTCTATACATACATATATTCCAAAAGTAGCATAAAAAAATAAAATCAAAACTTTACCACGTATTAATTTCAAAGTTAGTTCGTATAGTCGAAAAATTATTCGATTGCAACATGTTAACACACTTCCTCGTAATGCAGATGCCCCGATAAACGTCCGCGTAATCTTAAATGCACTTAAATGTATTCCAAATATAACAATCGCAGCGATACATCGATGTCGTCGATCAGATTTTTTGATACGCGCACATCGCGTCAGGTGAGCGATTACGAGATACGGCTTAATGGTTGCGGCGGACGTGATTGCTCGAAATCGATTTCGCTCCACCGCACGCCTGATCGGATAAAAACATCTCCCTCGACATCTTCGCGGTTCGCCGATTAAGAAAAGGCGCATGAACGATCATTTGAAGGCATCGTGCTTAAATCGTGCATGATTCGTCAGCCTGGAGCAACGACGCGTCCTTTCAGCGCAATTTATTGGAACCACCCGATTAATAAGAGATAAATCGTAATTGAGTGCAATCTCAATTTATTATTATATACGGAATAATCGGTGTATATGAATCTTAACTCTTCTGTGAGCCGGCATTTTAGTATAACAGATACAGATTTACATATAAATGCAAAAGATAAATAACACGTTTTTCAAAAGAAAATTTATACTGCGATAATTCTTTCAAATAAACGATGCTAATCAATATTACTTAAATAAGAATATAATTGAAAATATCATGAATTGATTAATTTCACTTGAGAATATTTAATCAAATATTTTATTTGTAATATACCTTCTAAATTTTAACATAATTTAATTTCTACACAAGTAGTTCTGATAAGTATACTTCTTAATATTTTTCATCATAAAACTTGAAGTAGTATCTAGTATGATTATAGACAAAAGATAAAAAAAAGGTAGAAGAGCTACTGTTTCTCTTGACATTCATCAAACATCTGACTTGAAGTACCAATTGACTTCATAATAGAACAGATCAATATCTTGAAGTAACAGCATTCATATAAACCTGTTCACATTTCACAACTCAAATTAAACGTAAAAGGATAGTAGGCGGCTGTGATAATTTACTTTATTGCCACAATGATTGTCAGAAACACGATCCTTTTACCCTTGTGGACTCAGAAATTCACTCGAAATGTAATAAAAGGAGCGATTACCGTCGATATGATTCTGTTCTCAATAAAAGGGCTTTCACGATTCATATCGAAAACGACACTGAAATAGCTCTTGCCGACATTGACCTAGATAGAGTGAATAGCATCTGCACAAAAAAAGATACTTTGGAAGATAATCTCCAGCCATTCTCTTTATCGAAATTGCGGTGCAAAAAGATTAACGTTTGTCTGAATATCAGTATCGAAAAATTTCCAAAAATTCTTGATCGACAATAATTAACAAATGGCAATAGCGAACGGAAGATAGCAAGAATCAATAAAATTTGCGAATTAGCACGTTACGACACGATAAAAATTAATATATGCATTAGTGGAGCTATATGTATAATAAAAAACAAGAATCCTGCAATATTCCAATTAAGGAAGATAAGCTAAATATGTT
>Ga0157363_1000885_pt1 | contig 23990 bp, 17 predicted proteins | sample AttsexASBM1_FD_111477 | JGI IMG/M metagenome (GOLD analysis project Ga0157363, IMG submission 111477) | Fungus gardens microbial communities from leaf cutter ant in Ribeirão Preto, State of São Paulo, Brazil - Atta sexdens ASBM1 | ecosystem: Host-associated > Fungi > Mycelium > Unclassified ... | reverse complement strand
CCTTGAAAGGTTTTGGTATCAAACTTTTGCATTATGAGTTCCGCACGCGATACGCTAAAAAAAGTGAAGGCTAGTATACCCTCTGGCTGTCAGATATGCAGCCGTAAATCCTTAGCAAATGCGTGCGAAACTCAACAATAGGGCAACCTTGGGTCAGTTATTATGCCTTACTGTACAATGCGCAAAGTTTATTACCGAACGGATCGCGTAGATACGCAAGGTAAAGCTCACGGTTCCCCACGGTTCTCACTCCAGGAGGGTTTTCGATGGCGGTTCCCCCCGCTTGCTCTCCAGCTTGGTGCCACTGATTAACCGCTTCTTCACTAGGAAGCGCCCAACCGATCGTCCCACCGTTAGCACCGCTCGCGGCCTCACCATTGATAGGACGCGTTACCAAGAATATTTGCTGTCCTTTGATGTAATAGAGGCGCCCCTTATCATCGGTACCCTGCGCGTCAGCACCAATGACGGTGAATAACGCATCATAAAATTTTTGAGATACGGCAATATCATCAGAACCCAGCATAACGTGACTGAACATTTTATCCTCTCACTCTACAATTAAGGCGTATCGATATACGCCTTTTGATATTAACCTTTCATCGCACATCCTTGGCATTTACCGTTCTGGATGTTTTGGAAGAAATCATTGCCTTTATCGTCAACCAAAATAAAGGCCGGGAAATCGGTGACCTCAATTTTCCAGATCGCTTCCATGCCTAATTCAGGATAAGCGACACACTCTAATTTAGTAATACTTTGTTGGGCAAGTACGGCGGCAGGACCGCCAATACTCCCTAAGTAGAACCCACCGTGTTGATGGCATGCATCCGTTACTTGTTGGCTGCGGTTACCCTTCGCCAGCATAATCATACTGCCGCCATTCGCTTGCAGCTGGTCGACATACGAATCCATGCGGCCGGCGGTTGTCGGGCCCAAGGATCCTGAAGCATAGCCTTCAGGAGTTTTGGCCGGTCCTGCATAGTAGATAGGATGATCTTTCACGTATTGCGGCAGCGGTTCGCCACTGTCCATTAACTCTTTTAATTTTGCGTGGGCAATGTCACGCGCCACGATAATGGTGCCTGATAAGGAGAGGCGTGTGGAAACCGGATACTGTGCAAGCTGCGCTAAAATATCGGTCATCGGACGGTTCAGATCGATGCTCACCACGTCCCCTTCACCTTGTTGGCGCATCGCTTCCGGGATATAGCGGCCTGGATTGGCTTCAAGTTTCTCGATCCAAATCCCTTTACGGTTAATTTTCGCTTTGATATTTCGGTCAGCGGAGCAGGAAACGCCCATGCCGACAGGGCAAGATGCGCCGTGGCGCGGTAAGCGAATAACGCGAATATCGTGCGCAAAATATTTCCCGCCAAATTGCGCACCGATCCCTAAATTCTGTGCCGCTTCCAACAGCTCCTGCTCTAATTGATGATCGCGGAAGGCTTGCCCATGTTCATTCCCCGTTGCCGGTAGATTGTCATAATAGTGCGCGGAGGCGAGTTTTACCGTTTTGAGTGTCGCTTCTGCTGAGGTTCCCCCAATAACAAAAGCAATATGGTAAGGCGGACAGGCGGAGGTGCCTAAACTGCGCATCTTCTCGACTAAGTAGTCTTTAAGTTTTCCCGGCGATAATAAGGCTTTAGTTTCTTGAAAAAGATACGTTTTGTTAGCTGAACCACCGCCTTTCGCCATACAAAGGAATTTATATTCATCACCCTCAACACTGTATAAATCAATCTGAGCCGGAAGGTTGGTTCCCGTATTGACCTCTTTATACATATCCAATGGTGCGTTCTGCGAATAACGTAAATTATCTTCGGTATAGGTGTTGTAAACCCCCTGCGCGAGTGCTGCCTCATCGCCACCACCGGTCCACACTGCTTGGCCTTTTTTACCGACAATAATCGCAGTACCCGTATCTTGGCAGGTCGGTAAGATACCGCGTGCTGCAATTTCAGAGTTACGTAGGAATTGTAAGGCTACATAGCGGTCATTCTCGCTGGCATCAGGGTCATCAAGGATGGCAGCCACTTGTCGTTGATGTGAGGCACGTAATAAAAATGAGGCATCGTGAAAAGCATGTTGGGCAAGTAGCGTTAGTGCAGCAGGATCGACCTTAAGCACCGGTTGCCCTTCGAATTCGGAGACGGAAACATGGTCAGTGCTTAGTAAGTAATATTCAGTTTTATCTTCAGATAGGGGAAACGGCTCTTGGAAAAAAAACGGTTTATTCGACATTCTTCAGCTCACTTGACTTATTATCAGGACACCCTGCTGCGCTTCTTATCGTTGAAGCGTTAGGGCAAACTTACCGGGAAAACAGTTATGGTGTGATTATTAACATATTTATTACAAATGTCATCCCTGCACTGGTCTCACTTAACCATACTCCGTCACCTTGAATAGTGATCTTCGTCGATAAAAACAGCGATTCACTCTCCGTCCCAATCGTTTAAATTACTCGACAAATCGATAGCCAATGCCATTTTCGGTAATAAAATATTGAGGCCGTCGTGGATCGGGTTCCAGTTTTTTACGCAGATGACCAATATATACCCGAAGATATTGGCTATCCTCAGCATTAGGCCCCCACAATGACGATAGGATAAAATGCTGTGTCAGGACTTTTCCACTATGGCGAGTCAGTAATACTAATAATTTATATTCCATCGCCGTCAAGTGAACAATCTCCCCTGATCGCTTCACGGTATGCGCCTCAAAGTCGATTTCAACTTCCCCAAAGCGTTTCACCGTATGGGGAGCCGATTCACGACGTCGTAGTGCTACCCTGACTCTTGCTTGAAGCTCTCCCATACCAAAAGGCTTAGTTAAGTAATCATCCGCACCTCGGTCCAAGGCCGTAACTTTTACTGATTCCTCATGGCGTGCTGACAGAACAATAATCGGTTTATCACTCCAAGAACGAAACTGCTGAATAAAGTCCAGACCCTCTCCATCAGGGAGCCCTAAATCGAGAAGTACTAAGTCAGGCGGGCGTGCCGCGGCTAAGGCAAGCCCTTGATGTAAGCTTTCTGCGTGCAGAATTTTGACATGTTCCGCCGCCAAGATCCGTTTTAGATAGCGACTAATCTGTACTTCATCTTCAATTATTAAATAAGTGGTCATGATGTTCCGTCACCCTGTAACGTTGTAGCGGGTAGACGTAGTGTAAAGCATGCCCCACCTTGTGGGCTATTTTCAGCATAGATTTGGCCACCATGTAATTCGACAATAGTTTTACAGATTGCCAGCCCCATTCCCACGCCGGGAACAGTCGACTCAGTCTTACCGCGACTAAATTTTACAAACAGTGACGCTATGTCCTCGGTACTTAGCCCCAAGCCTTGATCACAGACGCGGATCTCAACCTGTTCTAGAAGCAGATTAACCTCTACCCTAATCGGCTTCACACGGCCTTGCCCATACTTGACCGCATTTTCGAAAAGATTAACAAAGACCCGCTCAAGTAAAGGGCCTTCGCCGCGAATCAATACCACTTGCTCTGGACATTGGAAATCGATTTGTACTTCTGGGAAGAGACGCTCTATGGCTTCACGCGCACTTTGTAGAATTTCTTCAACACTAAGCCAATCGGTATTGAGGTGGAAACCTTCCGCTTCTATTCTCGCCATATCTAGAATATTACTCACTAAGCGGATCATCCCTAAGGTTTGTTCTCGTAGTGCAGAAAGCTGTTCCATGACTGGCTCGTCTTGGTAGTCCAATTCGAGTGTTAACATTTCCACTTGAGCAAAGAGTACCGTCAGGGGGGTTCTTAAATCATGAGAAAGTGCGGAGAGTAGCGTATTGCGTAAAGCTTCACGTTCAATGGTAACTTGAGACAGCTGTTCACGTTGCGTCAATGTTACGCGTTGCTGTGCGCCAGCGAGAAGTAACACGAAAGTATCCAACAGTCTTTGTTGCTCTGGACTGATTAGCGTATGGGCATCGTTAATCGTTAATATCGCCACACCATAACACTGATTACCACTTAAAAGCGGGATCATCTTGTAGGGAACCCCCGGTAAGGTATCTGTCCCCGCGCCAGCCACCTGACCTTTTTCAAAACACCACCTCAAGATGGCCCGATCAGGTAGAAATTGACATGTTTCTACTGAGATAGGTTGCAGTATATTCTGTTCATCCGGTAGCCAGATTTCACAGTGCGCCGAGAAGGCTCTACTAACCGCTTTCTCACCAGCGAGCGCGATATCACTCATCGCACTCTGCTGACTGAGTTCACTGGCCAACTCGTAAAGTTGAGTACTCCGTTTTTCTCGTGAACGAGCGACCCGAGCTTGGTACCGTAGACTCGCGGTAAGATTTCCAATTAATAATCCTACCCCTAACATGATGCCAAAGGTCACGGCATACTGTGCGTCGGAGATCCCTAATTGCCCGGTCGGCGCCACAAAGAACCAATCGAACATCACAATATTAATCACGGAGGCAAAAACAGCGGGTAGACGACCAAATTTTAGCGCGGTGAGTACCACTCCTAAGAGGTAGACCATCACCAAATTAATAGGAGAGAACTGCGGAAGAAAAAAATTAAAAAACGCAGTGATCACTGCACAAAACAATGCCGCGGCAAAACACCCTTTCCAAGGAGCCGATGCCCAATCCAGCGAGGGAATCAGCTTGGACTGTTGCTGAGTTCCCCCGCAGGCGGTAATGAGTAGATCAAGATCTGGGGCGGCTCTTGCCAGTTGTCGAGCTAACCCTAGAAACCCTATTTCTAGGAAGGCGCGCGGAGTAGAGGGACGACCAATGATTATTTTTCCCAAGTTATGCTCTCGAGCATAGCGAATAACTGCCGAACAGCGATCCGTATCGGAAAGCGTCGCGGTATAGGCCCCCAACTTTTCGGCTAGACGTAAATGTTGCAAGGCGCGATGACGCTGTTCGCGAGAACGACGACGGTAGCCAATGGAATCGACGCTTATTGCATGCCATTCACAACCTAAACGCTTAGCGAGTCTCGCCGCAACGCGGATCAGTTTTTCACTACCTTGATCACTCTCCAAGCAGACCAATAACGCATCGTTCGTGTGCCAAACCCGATCGGCTAAACGCCTCCCTTCTCGCCAGGCTCTTATCTGTCCATCGACCCGTTCAGCCGTTCGGCGTAAAGCGAGTTCGCGTAAGGCAAAAAGATTCCCTTTACGAAAGAAATTCTCGATGGCTCTCTCGACTTGCGCGCCCACATAGATATTCCCTTCTTTTAAGCGCTCAAGTAAGTCATCTGGAGAGATATCGACTAAAACCACTTCATTGGCTTGATCGAAAAAAGGGTCTGGCAGGGTCTCTTGAACTTGAATGCCAGTGATTCCACGGACGACGTCGTTGAGACTCTCTAAATGCTGAATATTCAGCGTCGTGAAGACATCAATTCCGCTATCCAATAGCTCTTCTACATCTTGCCAACGCTTAGGGTGACGACTTCCTGGTGCATTAGTATGCGCCAGTTCATCAACTAAAATAATTTCCGGATGACGCTGTAACGCGCTATCCAAATCAAATTCATCATAGAGTTCCCCCCGCCCTTTTTGTCGAGGAAGAAGCGGAAGTCCTTCCAATTGCGCTTGTGTGCCCACACGCCCATGACTTTCCGCAATCCCTACCAGTATATCGACGCCCTGCTCTTGTAATCGGTGTGCCTCTTGCAGCATTGCCCAGGTTTTGCCAACCCCTGCACAGGCACCAAGATAGATTTTGAGCTTCCCGCGGGTAGCCTGCTGGTTTTCTAACAGCAAGTGTTCTGGCGTGGGTCGGCGAACGTCATCGGCGGTCATGCATTACTTTCCTTGCGAGTAGTGGTCAAGCGCTACGTTTACTGACACTACATTTACCACAGTGGGTCCCATGAAAGACAGCAGAGGCGTAATCGTAAAGCGATCGACTATTTTTTCGACCTCACTTATCGGTAGTTTGCGTGCGCGTGCAACGCGCGGGATTTGCCATGCCATCGCGCTAACCGATAACATCGGATCGAGGCCACTGGCTGAGGTGGTGATTAGCTCAGTCGGAACCCTTTTGCTCGCATCAGGGTTCTGGCTACGTAATAAAGCTATCTGTTGATCGACCCGTTGGACCAATTGTGGATTGCTGACAGACAGGTTACTGCCACCAGAGGCCATAGGATTATCGGCATGTTCGGCGGTCGCTGAAGCACGTCCTTGGAAATAGCCTGGCTGGTTAAAATCTTGGCCGATCAGTTGTGATCCTCTAATCTGTCCCTGTTGAACGATTAGTGATCCCTGAGCTTTCTGTGGGAATAGCTGGTTACCCACAACGGTAGTGATTAAGGGATAAATACCCCCCGTTATCACCGTTAACAGGGTAAATAACAATAAAGCAGGTCGTAACATATTCATCATTAATCCCCTACATAACGCCCATAAAGGTCAGTAATAGATCGATAGCCTTGATACCAGGAAAAGGTAAGATCAACCCGCCCAAACCGTAGATCCATAGATTGCGCCGTAACAATGCCGAGGCCGAAACCGCTTTATAAGGAACGCCCTTCAAGGCCAATGGAATTAACGCAATGATAATTAAGGCGTTGAAAATGACCGCCGATAAAATAGCAGAGGTGGGTGAGTGCAGGTGCATAACATTCAACCCCGCTAGTTGTGGATAGACCACGGTAAAAGCAGCAGGAATAATCGCGAAGTATTTCGCCACGTCGTTTGCAATACTAAAGGTTGTCAGTGATCCGCGAGTCATTAGCATCTGTTTACCGATGTGGACCACTTCCAATAGCTTGGTCGGGTTGGAATCAAGATCCACCATATTCCCCGCCTCTTTCGCCGCCTGCGTACCCGAGTTCATAGCTACCGCAACGTCTGCTTGCGCTAAGGCGGGTGCATCGTTAGTGCCATCTCCCGTCATCGCCACCATACGGCCCTCTGATTGGTACTGGCGGATCAACGCGAGCTTGGCTTCTGGCGTCGCTTGTGACAAGAAATCATCCACTCCCGCTTCGGCAGCAATCGCTGCCGCGGTCAATGGATTGTCGCCAGTCACCATTACCGTTTTAATCCCCATTTTCCTTAATTGACTAAAGCGTTCCTTAATTCCGCCTTTCACTATATCTTTCAGTGCGACGACACCCATTACCCTCTTGTTCTCAACCACCACCAGCGGCGTTTCTCCCTTACGAGAAATCCCATCAGCGAGCTGTGCAACGCTATCAGGGAAAATGGCATCGAGTGAGTGGATATACTGACGTACTGCTTCCATCGCGCCTTTCATAATTCGTGTCTGAGCAAACTCAATCCCGCTCATTCGTGTTTGTGCGGTAAAAGGGATAAAGGTCGCCTGCAAGCTACTTAACTCCCGTTCACGTAAATTGAAGCGATGTTTTGCCAGCACAACAATACTGCGTCCTTCCGGTGTTTCATCCGCTAGAGAGGCTAATTGTGCCGCATTCGCTAGCGCTTCCTCTGTCACCCCTTCTGCAGGATAAAAGGCTGCAGCCTGGCGATTACCGAAAGTAATGGTGCCGGTTTTGTCCATTAATAGAACATCAACGTCACCGGCGGCTTCAACTGCTCGTCCACTGGTTGCGATAACATTGGCGTTCAGCATACGGCTCATCCCCGCAATCCCAATGGCGGATAGCAATGCACCAATAGTGGTCGGAATTAAACAAACAAGTAATGCCACTAGAACAACGATATCGATCGATTTCCCGCCCCAAAGTGAGAATGGATATAAGGTTGCCGTCGCGATAACAAAAATGATGGTCAATGAGATCAATAGAATCGATAACGCTATTTCGTTCGGTGTTTTACGGCGTTTAGCCCCCTCTACCATAGTGATCATCCGGTCAATAAAGGTTTCACCCGGATTAACACTGCATTGAATGACTAGCCAGTCAGAGAGGATGCGTGTTCCGCCCGTTACCGAGGCAAAATCTCCCCCCGCTTCGCGGATCACCGGTGCAGATTCGCCAGTGATGGCACTTTCATCAACCGAAGCACCACCGATTAAGATTTCACCATCGCAAGGGATAATGTCCCCGGCCTCCACTCGAACCCAGTCGCCCTTACGAAGGGTATCGGCCTGAACACTGGAGTAGGTCGCAGTTTCGATAGGCTGATCAATTTTTTTCGCCCAACTAGTCTGCTTTAATCCTTTTAAACTCTCGGCTTGGGCTTTACTCCTTCCCTCGGCTAAAGCCTCCGCGAAATTGGCAAAAAGTACGGTAAACCATAACCAAATACTGATTGCCCCGGTGAATGCAGCATTCATCCATTGATGCTGAAAGACCGCTTGTAACGCCATAATGCTAGTAAGCGCGCTACCTAACCACACCACAAACATCACAGGGTTTCTTAACTGGGTGATAGGCGATAATTTTTTAAATGAAGCCCTACATGCCTGTAGTAGAGCATGACGATTAATGGTTGAAGTACGCATATTAGCGGCTCCCAATAAATTGCATATGTTCGGCCACCGGTCCTAATGCTAATGAAGGAATAAAGGTTAAGGCTCCGGTAAGTAATACAGTTCCAATTAATAGCCCGACAAATAATCCACCATAAGTCGGGAGTGTTCCTGCACCACTTGGCTGGGTGGTGCGTTGTGCCATCCGTCCAGCAATAATCAGTAAGGGAATAAAGGGTAAGAAGCGACCAAGAAGCATGACAACACCTAGCAGAAGGTTCCAAAAGGGAGTATTGGCTGACAATCCTGCAAAAGCACTACCGTTGTTGTTGGCAGCAGAAGAGAGGGCATACAATACCTCGGTAAAACCATGTGGACCGGGATTCATTATTCCCGCACGCCCTGCCTCCGTCATTAATGCGAGGGCAGTCCCAGTTAACACTAACAGTGGTGTGATGAGAATATAGAGCGCCACCATCTTCATTTCTGTTGGACCAATTTTTTTACCCAGATATTCAGGGGTTCGTCCAATCATTAGACCGGCAATAAAGACCGCGAGCATAACGTTAATCAACATGCCATATAGCCCGGATCCGACTCCGCCAAAGACTACTTCACCGATTTGCATCAGCCAAAGTGGAATTAATCCGCCTAACGCCGTCAATGAGTCGTGCATTGCCACCACGGCACCACAAGAGGCTGCTGTAGTGACGACTGTATAGAGTGACGAGGCAAGGATGCCGAATCGGCTCTCTTTTCCTTCCCAGTTCATCGCACTCTCAGCTCCGCTCAGGATAAAATGAGGATTACCTTTCACTTCAGCCATCATCACCCCGATCACTGCACAGACAAAAATAATCCCCATTGCCCATAACAATGCATTCGCATGTCGACGATGAGTAGATACTTCACCGTAGGCAAAACACAGTGCCGCCGGAATCAGAAAAATGAGTACCATTTGTACGAAGTTAGTGAGTGCAGTGGGATTTTCGAAGGGGTGAGCGGAGTTAGCATTAAAAAAACCGCCGCCATTGGTTCCTAATAATTTGATCGATTCCATTGAGGCAACGGGGCCTAGGGGGAGTTTCTGTGGAACACCTTCCAACGACGTATAGTTCACGTAGCTGTGTAAAGTTTGAACTACTCCTTGTCCCATAAAAAAGAGGGCGAAAAGGAGAGCGAGCGGAAGTAAAATAAACAGCGTGATACGTAATATATCTCGCCATGCATTCCCTAAGTGCGTTTGATTACGGCAAACTAATCCACGTATCAGGGCGAATAGTATTGCCATGCCGGTGGCCGCAGAAAGGAAGTTTTGTACGGTAAGGCCCACTAAGCTACTAAAATAACTAATAGTGGTCTCTCCCGCATAAGCTTGCCAATTGGTATTGGTCACGAAGCTTATTGCAGTATTGAAGGCCAGATCCCAAGATAGCCCTGGTAAATGCTGCGGGTTCAGCGGTAACCATTGCTGACAAAGCAGTATCCCCATGAGTAGGATCAGCCCGAGTAGGTTGAAGAGACCGATAGCTAATAAATAGTGCGTCATCGTCATCCCATGACGGCGTATCCCACAGAGAGAAAACAGACTTTTCTCTATCATTCGGCAACCCGGTAAAGGGTCATCCCTAATAATAATGGCGAGAGCTTTGCCGAGGGGTTTGGCGCATAACAGCACGACGAGTAGGAAGCTTGCGACAAGCAGTACAGCTTGGGTAGGCATTAGAATTCCTCCGCGTAACATAGCGCATAAAAGAGGTACACTAATAAGGCGAGAATAAGTAACGTCCCAACTATAAACAATAGCGACATAGCGTTCGCTCCAGTTATTTTAACTAACTGAATAATAAGATTTTTAAGATAAAAAATTCGTAGAAAAAATCCGGTAAATATAAAAAAAATATAAAATTTTGCCGGTTTTTTAGATTCACTGTTCGCTGAATTTTGCATTCTAAAAAAATTCAACGTATAAAGTGCTGATAGCTATTTAGATGTCTAAACGTTTAGAAGGTCGCATGCAACCAGAAGCAGAACAGAGCGAAACATTACACCGCACAATGAAAGCCCGTCATTTAGTGATGCTGTCATTAGGAGGAGTAATTGGAACAGGGTTATTCTTTAACACCGGATATATTATTTCCACTACCGGCGCTGCAGGAACGCTACTCGCCTATCTGATAGGGGCTTTAGTGGTATGGTTGGTGATGCAAAGCTTAGGCGAGCTTTCCGTAGCCATGCCTGAAACGGGGGCCTTCCATGTCTATGCCACCCGCTATTTAGGCCCTGCTACTGGCTATACCGTTGCTTGGCTATACTGGTTGACCTGGACAGTCGCCTTGGGTTCAAGCTTTACTGCTGCGGGATTTTGTATGCAGTATTGGTTTCCCCAAGTTCCGATTTGGCAGTGGTGTCTACTTTTCTGTGTGATAATTTTTGGGTTAAATATTATTTCGACCCGTTTTTTCGCAGAAGGTGAGTTTTGGTTTTCACTCGTAAAAGTTATCACTATTCTCGTGTTTATTATCTTAGGTGCTGCCGCCATCTTTGGCATCATTCCTATGCACGACGGGACTCCCGCCCCTTTCTTACATAATCTCACCGCTCAAGGGTGGTTTCCCCATGGGACGTTGCCCATCTTGATGACCATGGTGGCTGTTAACTTCGCCTTTTCAGGTACCGAATTGATTGGGATTGCAGCCGGCGAAACAGAAAATCCTGAAAAGGTTATTCCTGTTGCCATTCGCACCACTATTGCCCGTTTAATCATCTTTTTCCTAGGCACTGTGTTCGTACTCGCTGCCTTGATTCCGATGCAGCAAGCGGGAGTAGAAAAGAGTCCTTTTGTACTCGTCTTTGAAAAAATAGGGATTCCGTATGCAGCCGATATCTTTAATTTCGTTATTTTAACGGCAATACTTTCGGCGGCTAATTCTGGGCTATATGCTTCTGGTCGTATGCTGTGGTCGCTGGCAAATCAGCGTACCCTACCCCAAGCTTTTGCAAAGGTTAATCGAAGAGGAATACCTGTTTTTGCCATTAGTATTAGTATGTTAGGAGGTATCTTAGCCCTCTTTTCGAGCATCATCGCACCCGATACCGTCTTTGTGGCTCTCTCTGCTATATCAGGATTTGCGGTGGTTGCCGTATGGCTAAGTATTTGTGCTTCCCACTACAGCTTTCGCCGACGTTATGTGGCCTCGGGTCAAAAGGTCGAAGCGCTGGCGTATCGTGCCCCATGGTTCCCAGTTTTACCCGTTTTGGGTTTTGTTCTGTGTCTCATTGCCTGTCTAGGTCTCGCTTTTGACCCTAGCCAAAGAATCGCGTTATGGTGTGGTCTTCCCTTTGTTGCGTGTTGTTATGCGGCCTACTATTTAACTTCTGCAAAAAAATCTAAGGACGTGAAGCATGTCTCTGACTAATCCACTAAGTTCGTTATTGGACCAGTCTCCTTTTATCAAGCTGGACGGGGCATTGGCGACCGAGCTTGAAACACGCGGCTGTCAGATTACCGATAGCCTTTGGTCAGCCAATGTCTTAATTAATCAACCTGATATTATTCGACAAGTTCATCTCGACTATTTCAGGGCCGGAGCACAATGTGCCATTACCGCCAGTTATCAGGCTTCTCTGGCAGGGTTTGCGCAACGTGGATTGGACCGTAAGGATGCAGAAGCGCTTATTGCACGCAGTGTGACCCTAGCGGTTGAGGCTCGTACGCAATTTCTTGCTGAATCACCGAGCTCACCTCGACCCATCGTTGCAGGTTCCGTTGGTCCTTATGGTGCTTACTTAGCCGATGGTTCGGAATATCGTGGTGATTATTCGCTAAGTCGCGAGGATTTTATGGATTTTCATCGCCCACGGATAACACAGCTTCTGGCCGCGGGCGCTGATATCTTGGCATGCGAAACTCAGCCGTCCTTTGCTGAGATCCAAGCCTTGTGCGAGTTGATCCAAACCTTCCCTGAGGCAAGCGCATGGTTTAGCATGACGCTTAAGGATGCGCACCACCTAAGTGACGGCACGCCCTTAACGACAGTAGTGAGTTACTTAACGGCTCAACCACAGGTCGTTGCCCTAGGCATTAACTGTATTGCCTTGACGGAGACGACGGCGGCATTAAAACACCTGCACTCCCTTACCCCATTACCCTTGGTAGTCTACCCTAATTCTGGTGAAACCTACGATGCACAGAGTAAAACCTGGCATCAAGCTGGCCCTCACTGCCAACAACTTAGCGATTATCTTTCTGATTGGCTGGCTGCTGGAGCAAAACTGATTGGTGGTTGTTGCCGAACCTCTCCCAAGGATATTCAAGCATTGGCCACGCAGCAGCATGCGCTCACTAACCGCTGATAAAGCGTTGACGCCAAGGTTTTAAGACCACTATTGCTAATAATGCGGTCAGAATATCGAGACCTATCGCTAAACTAAATACTGGGACCCAACCGTGGCTGGCTTGATAAAGCAATGCCGCGAGGGGGCCTCCCAGTATTGAACCCACTCCTTGTGACATATATAACCACCCATAGTTACTGGCGGCATGTTGGCTACCGAAAGTATCGGTCAATGTGGCCGGAAAAAGAGAGAAGATCTCGCCCCATCCTAAGAAAACGACGCCTGAAAGCAGAATAAATAACAAGGGATCATGACGAAACGTTAGCCATAGGCTCATCGCTAATGCTTCGAGAATAAAGGCGACAAACATCGTATTTTCACGACCAATCCGATCAGAAACCCAGCCAAATAACGGCCGAGTTAATCCATTCGTTAAGCGGTCAATACTCATTGCCAAAGGCAGTGCGGCCATTCCCCAAACCAGGACTTGTCCCACACCAATATCCGCGGCAAAGCTTGCCAATTGAGAAGTGACCATCAGGCCCGAAGTAGACATACAAGCCATCATAAAAAATAGTAGCCAGAAGAGCGGCTGTTTTAGCATCTGAGAAGATGAGTAGTGACGTTGAAGGCTGAGATGATGATTCACTGTCACAGTAACATTAGGGGCATCACGTAAGCCTCGACTCGCTAACCAGCCTAATGTGGCAAAACCCACCCCGAAGATGAGTAATGTGGAGGTCAATCCATAACGACTGAGCGATAGAGAAATAGGCAACGTCGTCACAATTGCCCCCATACCGTATCCTGCCGCAACCATTCCGGCTGCGAAGCCTCGCTGTTCAGGGAACCAGCGAACCACCTGCCCGACAATGCCAATATAGACAATACCGGTGCCGAGCCCGCCGACAACGCCATACAGTAGGTAAAGCATCCATAAGGAGTGGCTGTATGCTGCACCCACCCAGCTAGCCCCCGTCATTAGCGTCCCTACACCAATTAAGCGGCGTGCACCAAAGCGATCAATAAGCTTGCCCTGTAATGGTGATAAGAAGGTTTGAAAGATGATCAATAAGGAGAAGGTGACTTGCAGCACAGGTAAGTGAACATCAAGGCGCTCAAGAAATGGCTTAGTTAATAACGTCCAGACATACTGCGGGCTAGAAATCGACGCCATACAGAGCAGACCTATGATCAGTTGTTGCCATTTTTGCGTGGTCCGGATTGCTATCGGGTTAATACTGACTTCAGTTTGCACACTCATCGGCTATCCTCCCTTGGTTCAATACATTAACCGGAGCAAGCTTTGTGCCAAGGTTTATAGATAAAAATATCTTAACCATGATCAGGGGGAGACATATCTTTTTGACGCCACTCACGGCATAATAAGCGACCAATCACTCAATACGTAATCTATGAAAAAACAACGTATTACCTTAAATGACATCGCGGTGCTAGCGGGTGTAACCAAAATGACAGTCAGTCGTTTTTTGCGGACTCCTGAAAAAGTGAAAGCCGATACGGCCAAACGCATTGCCAATGTTATTGAGGAGGTTGGTTTTGAACCGGACTCAGATAATCCACAAATCACGAGTCAATCCATCCCACGGATTGGCGTACTTATCCCTTCTTTTAATAATCAGATATTTAGCGAGTTATTAGCAGGAATTGAGACCGTTACTGAGGCACAGGGCTATCAAACCCTAGTCGTCAGCTACGACTACTCCCTTCAAAAAGAAGAGGAACAGATTGCGGCCTTACTCGCTTTCAATATCAAGGCATTGATCCTTACCGATACCGCGCACTCTTTGAGAGCCGAAAAATACCTCCAGGCCGCGAAAATCCCGATTGCGGAAGTTATGGGGATTGCTCATCAACCAGAGCGTATTAATGTTGGCTTTGATAACTTACAGGCTGGTTTTAAAGCGACTCAAGCCCTGATTGAGGCGGGACGCAAGCATATCGCTTATTTTGGTTCGATGTCTGATTTACGCGACCAACAACGCTATCAAGGCTACTGTGATGCCATGAATGCCGCGGGGCTAACCACCACTCATATCAGCCCAGAGAAAGTCTCCTCCATTGAGACGGGGGCAATGATGATGCGAGAAGCCTTGGATAGCGTGCCTAATCTTGATGCGATCTTCTGTACTAACGATGATTTAGCGATAGGCGTATTACGGGCGTGCCAATCTGCCGGTATTGATATTCCGCGAGGTATTGCGATTGTCGGTTTTCATGGTTTAGAAATAGGGCAAATTACAACCCCTCGTCTCACCAGCATCAAGACCCCTCGTTATCAGGTCGGTAAACAGGCAACTGAACTGCTACTGCAACGCGTTCAAGGGAACAAGACTGTCAACCAAGTCATCCTTGAGACGCAATTTCTCCTGGGCGATACTTTCCCGCTCTCCTAATGCTTCAGGAAAACACCCGCCGGATCACGTTATCCGTAACATAATTTCTTAACACGATTCAGCGTGATACAACTCGCAAAAACATTTGTAAAAACATTGTTTCATAGTCACTACAAAATATCCGTCCTTTTGCTCAATATAATGACTATGCTTATAAATTCAGACCGCAAAAGAAGACGATAATGGATAATTTTTCACGGAAGATAAGCGAAGATTTATTTCAGAAAACCATTTTCTGGAGGGAGGAGTACTATGAGTCATAATGTTCCAAGGACCCGTTGGTATCGGATAATCGTACCGATACTGATTGCTTGTATCATCTCATTTATGGATCGGGTAAACATTAGTTTTGCTTTACCAGGAGGGATGGATCAAGAGTTAGGGATCACCAGCCAGATGGCAGGTGTGGTGAGCGGAATCTTTTTCATTGGCTATCTCTTCCTCCAAATTCCTGGCGGCCGAATTGCCGTCCACGGTAGCGGTAAGAAATTTATAGCGGCTTCGTTAGCAGCCTGGGCCGTGATTTCGATTGCAACCGGTTTTGTGACCCATGAGTATCAACTTCTTATTCTACGCTTCTTACTCGGTATCGCCGAGGGGGGAATGCTACCGGTTGTACTAACCATGGTGAGCAACTGGTTCCCTGAAAAAGAGCTGGGTCGTGCAAATGCTATTGTCATGATGTTTGCACCATTAGGCGGTATTTTCACCGCACCGGTCTCTGGAGCAATCATCTCTGCTCTTGATTGGCGCTGGTTATTCTTTATCGAAGGTATCCTCTCTGCCATCGTAATGATGATGTGGTGGGCGCTCATCAGTGACCGTCCAGAAGAGGCGCGTTGGTTGCCTGAAAAAGAACGTGAATACTTACTAACACAACTTAAAGCAGAACGTGAAGCACGTGAAGAAAAAGTCAAAGTCAGTAATGCACCGTTAAGAGATGTCTTCAAAAACCGTGGTTTAGTTACGCTTATTTTCCTCAACTTTTTTTACCAAACTGGCGACTATGGTTACACCCTATGGCTGCCTGCGATTTTGAAAAATCTGACGGGTGGGAACATGGCCGATGTCGGCGGACTCGCGATTCTTCCCTTTGTCGCAATGGCTGCAGGTATCTATGTTATCTCGTTATTCAGCGATCGGTCAGGTAAACGTCGCTTGTGGGTTTGTGTGTCACTGCTCTGCTTTGCGGCCTCGTTAGTTGCCTCAGTTGTGTTACGTCATCATGTAGTCGCGGCCTATATCGCCTTAGTGGTCTGCGGGTTCTTCTTGAAAGCTGCCACCAGCCCGTTCTGGAGTATTCCAGGGCGAATTGCTTCGGCTGAAGCCGCAGGGGCTGCGCGGGGAGTGATTAACGGATTAGGTAACCTGGGCGGGTTTTGTGGGCCATACTTAGTGGGGGTGATGATTAACTTCTATGGTCATAACGTTGCTATCTATGCGCTTTCCGTCTCACTGCTTATCGCAGCGGTCTTATCTATGACGCTACCTAAACAGTGTGATATCCAGCCTGAGGAAGAGGCGGTCAACCACCCGGGAAAGGGGGTCGCCGCGTCTAATCGTTAAGTGTTTTGCGGTAAGCAGGGCTTACCGCTCTTCAACCGATAGCGACTCCCTGCTATCGGTTCTTTTTAACGAATAATGTGTGATAAGCGGCCAATCTGACTAATCTCGACAGCAACATCGTCGCCTGGGAACATAAACAGTTGTGGAGTCCGAGATTTACCGACACCGCCTGGTGATCCGGTAATGATGACATCACCCGGCGACAGCGGTGTGAAATGCGTCACATAGGCGATGATCGCCGCAACACTGTGAACCATATTTTTAGTTGAGTCTTTTTGAACCTGTACGCCGTTTAAGAACGTTTTTAACTCGAGTTGTTGCGGATCAGGGATTTCATCGTGAGTCGTCATCCAAGGTCCGAATCCCCCGGTGGCTGGCCAGTTTTTACCCGCGGTAAACCACGTAAACTGCATATCACGCACCGTGGCGTCCATAAAGCAACTGTATCCCGCCACATAATCTAAGGCTTCATCTTCCGTCACCTGGTGAGCCGATTTACCAATGATTACTGCCAACTCGCCTTCATAGTCGAATTGCTCACTGCTCACCGGTTTTTGGATCGGCTGAAGATGCGCGGTAAGGCTATCCGCAAAACGTATAAATAACGTTGGCGCAGGGTTGGTTTCACCAAATTCGATACGCTTCTCTGAATAATTCATCCCTACACACAAAATTTTATTAGGGGTCTTAATCACTGGCAGAAAACTAATCTCATGAAACGCGTAATCTGCTGAGCGCGTAGCGAGCGGCTGTAATGCGGCAAGGCCATCATCTTCCAGTAGGTGTTTCAAATCGCGGTAGTCGAGCAGTTTTCCTGCATCAATGACACCTTGTTCACAGACCAGACCAAAGGTTTCATGGCCACTACTATTAATAATAAAGCTACATACCTGCATAAAATTCGGCTTTCGTTGATGTCTATGAGAAAATCGTCATCTCCCTGCAAGCGAATTCTAGATGTAATTGAGCATTGCGGTGGTGACGCCGTGAGCGGCTGATTCTAACAGCCTGACGATCCCGCAGCTAATCTTTTCACCACCCTTTTACTAAAAATAGCCGCTTTATTGACGCGACTTAGCGAATTTCAAGTGGCTCAGCTGTCTGCGGGGCAGGATAATAGCGCGTGAGTTGTGCACAATCTTGCTCACTGATCTCGAGTTGTAAGGCTCGCGCATTGTCTTCAACATGCTGAATATTACCGGATTCAGGTATCGCCAATATCTTATTCTGTCGGATCACCCAAGCGAGTAATAAAGCTGCAGGCGTTACCTGATATTTGGCGGCAAGCGTGTTCACTTCATCCAATTCGAGTAAGTGCGATCCTGCGCCACCGAGCGGGCAATACGCCATCATGGCAATGTCCTGCTCTGCACACCAAGGAGCGAGATCGTATTCGATACCTCGTCCGGCAAGGTTATAAAAGACTTGGTTTACCGCACAATGCTCGCCACCTTCAACCCCTACCAGAGATTGCATTGCAGATAAGTCGAAATTAGATACGCCCCAAGCATTAATCTTCCCTTTCTGCTTCATCGCTTCCATTAGCGTGACCACTTCTTGTAGATCATTACCCGATTGCCAATGCAAAAGGTATAAATCAAGATGGTCAGTGCGTAACCGATTAAGCGATGAATCTAAGCTGGTTTCAAGCTGGCTTTGCGTCGCATTCCAAGGATAAACTTTCGAAACGAGGTAAGTCTGTTCACGGCGATCCTCGATCGCTTTACCAATCAAGGTCTCAGATTTCCCATCACCGTACATTTCCGCAGTATCGATGACGCGTAATCCAAGCTCTAAACCACGGTGCAGCGCCGAAATCTCTTGCTGTTCACTATAACGGCCTTGCCCCAACCGCCAACTGCCCATCCCCAGAGAAGGAAGTGGTTGGCCGGCTATCTGTAACCCTACATGATCTGTCATGGGTCGCTCCTATGTCGTGATGTGAAATACTAAGCGTAGTTCATCATTACCGCTGGTGCAGAGGTATCCTGGGGGGGAGCTTAACTAAGCTAAACGATTAAGTTGCCTATTTCGAGGTGAGCGTCTGGGTTTAAGGTGTGGGAAACTAGATAACTCGTTGACTGGTTGTCATCGGTATAAAACAAAGCGCCCCACGACTGGGGGCGCTTCTCGTACAAAAAGAGCTATTAATTTAATGCGTAGGCAATAACATAATCGCCCCGATCAGGCGACTGGCGCGCGCCACCTGCTGAAATCAAGATATACTGCTTACCAGTTTTCGGTGAGACATAGCTGATTGGGCCACCTTGACTACCAACCGGCAGTCGAGCTTTCCAAACTTCCTTACCCGTTGAACTATCAAATGCCCGTAAGTAGTAGTCTTGAGTTCCTGCAATAAAGACCAAACCACCTTGTGTGGCAAGGCTGCCACCTAAGGAAGGCATACCGATTGGCATTTTCATGCCCATCTTGATGCCCATTGGTCCAGTATCCTGAACGGTACCCAGTGGAACCTGCCACAAAATTTTCTGCGTGGTCATATCGATAGCAGAAAGGGTACCAAATGGTGGCGCTTGGCAAGGGATACCCAATGGCGACATAAAACGATTTTTATTCACCGAATACGGCGCGCCTTTCATCGGTACCGCACCCATTCCGGTATTAACCGCCTCGCCGCCAGTATTTGCTGCCGTCGATGCGTTAGGATCCGCCTTGATCAGCTGCTGCCACAAGCCTAGGCGCATATCATTGACGAAGATCAGATGGTTATTCGGATCCGTTGAGAGGCTACCCCAGTTCATCCCACCGAGAGAGCCCGGAAAACTTAATGACTTATCGGTACCTGGAGCGGTGTAAAGTCCCTCGTACCGCATCGATTTGAAGTTAACACGACAGATCAGCTGGTCGAACGGCGTGGCACCCCACATGTCAGATTCTTTAAGCGTCTGAGCACCAATCTGTGGCATCCCCACTGAACGTGGTTGGGTGTCACTATACTGTTCGCCCGGAATATTACCGCGCTTCACTTTCACGTTTTCGACTTTAGTTAACGGTTGACCGGTCAGGCGGTCTAATACATAAATCTGCCCGGCTTTCGTACCGACCACTACCGCAGGACGATTTTCACCCTTTGGCGTTTTGAAATCGATTAAGCTCGGTTGCATAGGGATATCAAAGTCCCAAAGATCGTTATGGACCGTTTGATAGACCCACTTCTCTTTACCGGTATTGGCATCGACCGCCAGTATTGAGGCACCGTACTTATGGTCTAACGGTGTACGATTAGCACCCCAAATATCGACAGAAGAACTTCCCATCGGCATGAAGACGGTATTTGATTGCGGATCGTAGGACATCGGCGCCCAAGAGTTCGGGGTACTGCGAACATAGTGCTGTCCCGGTTGCAGTGTTGCATTGGGATTCGGGTTGCCTGGGTCGAAAGCCCAGCGTAATGCGCCGGTCAACACATCAAAGCCACGTAGCACACCGCCGGGCATATCAGTACTGACATTGTCAGAAATACGCCCACCGACGACCACAGTGGTGCCTGCAAGGGTCGGTGCAGAGGTTAATACATACTGTGGATCGGGAGCATTGCCCATTCCGGTTAATAAATTCACCGTCCCATGATCACCAAATCTTTCACAGAACTGACCATTATCGGCATTTAACGCAATCAGACGTCCATCAATGGTATTCATCAGAATACGACGTGGACAATTCGCAATGTCGGCACTGTTGACGGCCAAGGGCTGGCTGCTACCTGGTAGCTCAGGGTGTGGCAGCGATTTTGTTGCATCAAAATAGGCTAACCCTCGACAGCGCATCCAAACCGAAGATTTTGCATTGATTTCAGCTTTCCATAGCGCCTTACCACTGTCAGCATCCACCGCGATAACGTTATTATGTGGAGTACACAGGAATATCTTGTCGCCAACTTGCAACGGTGTTTGTTGATCTTCAGCACCATTACCATCTGGGCTAAGAGGAATATCGCCCGTATGGAAGGTCCAAACCGGTTTTAAGTGTTGGACATTATCACGAGTTATCTGGTCTGCCGCGACGAATCGGCTGCCACCTGGCGTGTTACCATAATTATCCCAATTGGTTAACGGCGCTTGTTTTGAGACTGGCACTAATGGCTTAGGCTCGCCTTGGAACGCAACTGGATCGTGAGGTTGAAACATAGCGGCAAACGCTGCTACAAAACCAACTGTTGTCGCTAAGGCCAGAACGTAACTACCGATACTGACACCGCGTGTTGTTTGGGGTCGGCGCAGTGAAGGTAACAACAAGAAGGCGACAATTGCCAAACCAGCAGGGAACATCAGGCGTGAGATCAATGGCCAGAACACGAGGCCTACTTCCATCAGTGCCCACACAAGCGTACCCAATGCGAACAGAAGGTAAAGCACCGCACCCGATGCTTTCAAACGAAAGAGTTGAAAACTACTTACTAACAGGACGATGCCTGAAATTAAGAAGTACCCGCTACCGCCTAAACTCAATAATTTACCGCCCTCGATAATAAAGAAGAGAGCGGTTAATAACAGTATTAGGCCAAATAAGCGGGTAGTAATCTTTAGCCATAACGGCTTTAAAGAAGTATTTCCCATGGAATTTTCCTGCCAAAAAGATATAAAGAGCCGTTATAATACTGTTACGAGCAATAACATCAACGTCTCATTAAAATAACTTCCTTTCATCTTTCTTATTAAATGCTTTACCTTCCTGTAAACAAGGTGCGAAGAATAATTTCCCGCTCCATGCTCCTCGTAGCGTTTGAGCCATGACCAATATCCATATTCCGCTTAAAAGGATAAGTAGTACTATCGCTAGGGCTGAAAAAAATGGAAATGTGGTTAACTGAGCGAGCTTGAACGTTGCTAAGGTAAATACCCCCAATGGAAAAGTGTAACCCCACCAACCTAAATTAAAGGGAATTCCCTGCTTTAGGTAATGGCAGGTGACACCCAGTGCTAACAGCAACCACCATGCCCCAAATCCCCATAAAAGAATTCCCATTATCCAGCCAAATCCTATCATCACGTAGCTAAAAGGTTCAAAAGTCGGATTATTAGCGAGTAACCTGCTTTGTTGGCTCAGTAAAAACATCCCCAATGACCCCGTGCCTATAGGTCCAAGGGCTAGCCAAGTCGTGGCTGATAGGGCAACCGGAGGAAGCTTATGTAGCGCCATACGTAAAAGTAAAATAGCGAGTAAGGATAAGGCGACTGGTACAGAAAATGCCCACAACACCATACTGAAGATAACCACCATCTGTTGTTGTGACGGGTCGGTTAAATAAGGGGCAATAATCCAACCGCTGGCTGCGGCCACTTCTGCCGCAACGACGGGTAGTAACCATAAACCTGTCATCGACGAAAGTTGATGGGATTGTCGTGTGAACATAAACAGTGGTAATCCAATGCCACACCCCATGGCGAGCAGTGCATCAACTTTCCACAATTGATAGGCAATATCGACCGCGACGTTCCCTAAGATGGGAAGACCGAAACTGATAAAGCCATTAATAATGGTTGCTAATCCCATAGGAATAGTGCCGAGAAACATCGACATTTGAGGGTGACTAAATATTTTAGTCGCTTCTTGCGGAAAGAGTATCCAACGACTCAGATACAGCAGCGTAAAGAGGGTAAAGAAGCCAATATTAATTACCCAGAGTGTGCGAGCGAGAGTTAATGTAAGGCTATCCGGTGAGGCAACCTGTGCAAGGACTAAGCCGAGTACACCGGTCCCCATGGTCACTGCAAACCAATTTGGCGTGAAAAAGCGCACCACCTCTTGAAACGAAGTCAAATGGGTTAACGGCTTGTTCAAATTTTTTATTATCTGCAACATAAACTCCTCCTATAGAGAGGAACTGTAAATCATCCAATAAAACTCATAAAACGGGTAAATATTGTTATATCTATCGAATAAAGTGGTAAGTGGAATGAGCGCCAACATTATTTGAGGGGTTGAAGAAAGCTTACTCCTTTAGCGGGGCCAAGGTTTTTGCCAGTTCTAACCAAGCTATCGCCGCGGGAGGAAGTTGCGTTCCCGTACGCCAAGCTAGGGCGATACGCCAGTCAGTATGCGGTTCATTGAGAGGTACTAATGAGATACCGGGATGACGGTGCTTAGTAGCCAGCATCCTCGGTAAAAATGCAACCCCCAATCCCGCTGTCACCAGATCGACGATAAAATCGATTTGCCCACTTCGAGCCGTTATCCGAGGACTCACCTTTCGCCGTTCACAAGCGGCCAATATTAATTGGTTCAGAGTGAACCCCTCTTCAAACAGAATAAAGGGCTCAGCGTGTAAATCCTTAAAATTGAGTTGGTGATAGCCTGCTAAGGGGTGATCTGCCTGTAAGACCACAACGAGAGGCTCATTTCGCACGTCTTGATAGGCAATGGCATCGTTTTTCGATACCAGTAATGCGGCGATATCTATCGCTCCGGCCTCTAGAAACTCACGTAATCTATTGCCGCCATGTTCAATTAATTCAATATCCACTTGCGGGTAACGACGTCGATACTCTGTAAACATCTTAGCAAATAACACCCCACAGCCCACCGGCGGCAAGCCTATGCGGAGCGTGCCCCCCTTAAGTTCCTGTAACGCATCGATCTCTGCGAGAAGGTGATTTTTCTCGGTAAGGAGGACGAGCGCGCGTCGATAAACGATTTCTCCTGCAGCCGTTAATTCCGTTTTATGGCCAATACGGTTCAGCAAAGGAACACCCAGTTCAACTTCTAGCGCTTTCACCGCTTTGCTGACCGACGATTGGGTCAACGACACGACATCTGCGGCTTGGGTAAAGCCTCCTTGACGGACAACTTCGACAAAAACGCGTAACGTTCTAAGGTTCATAACTATTCTTTTTTTGACTTATTTTCAGTTGAAAAAGTTGTTTTTATCATAATCAAAAATACCTTATTTTAGCTTCTATACAAGCCGCCCTTTTAGGGGCGAATAGAACCAATACAGGAATGATGACTATGATTATCTCATCCGCATCAGATTACCGGGAAGCCGCGCGACGCAAGTTACCCAGATTCTTATTTGATTATATCGATGGCGGTGCTTATACCGAGCATACTTTACGAGCTAATAGTGCCGATTTAGCGACGATTAGTTTGCGCCAACGTATTTTACGAAATGTTGAAAATCTTAGTCTTAAAACAACACTCTTCGGCCAGCAGCACGACCTTCCCGTCATTCTTAGCCCTGTCGGATTAACGGGAATGTATGCGCGACGAGGTGAGGTACAAGCAGCAAACGCCGCGGCAGCCAAAGGG
>Ga0157363_1000884_pt1 | contig 24006 bp, 17 predicted proteins | sample AttsexASBM1_FD_111477 | JGI IMG/M metagenome (GOLD analysis project Ga0157363, IMG submission 111477) | Fungus gardens microbial communities from leaf cutter ant in Ribeirão Preto, State of São Paulo, Brazil - Atta sexdens ASBM1 | ecosystem: Host-associated > Fungi > Mycelium > Unclassified ... | reverse complement strand
TCAGTAGCAGAGAAGCCTAAGGTGGTGTCTGCGGCCATCGTCAGGTCACCACTACCCAATGCCGTGCTGCTGCCAACATCAATTTCACCTGCTGACAGGGTGGTGCCGCCGGAATAGCTGCTGTTACCGGATAACGCCAGTACGCCTGTGCCTTGTTTAGTCAGTGAACCTGTGCCGGTAAGAGCCCCGGTATAAGAAGTGTCGGCAGCCTGGCCGACAGTCAGATTATGCGCATTCAGAGTGACTGAACCGCCGGTGCCGGATAACTGAGAAGCGGTAAAGTCCCAGTCACCTAAATCCAGTTGCCCGCCGTTTACCGTCAGGGTGGTATCGGTCAGGATCGCATTTTCTGAACCACGGACCAGGATACCGTCATCGACTTCAGTGCCACTGTCATAGGTATTAGTGCCGGAAAGCGTTAACCTGCCGGTGCCGGTTTTGGTCAGTGAACCGCCGGTGCCTTCGATAATGCCGGCCCATGAGCCATCCTGATTAGCCCCGCCCACCAACAGGTTATTGGCACCCAGATTGATGGTGGCATCGCCGGCAGCGTATCTACCTGTAGCGTTACCATCGTCATCGTACAGAGCACCACCCAATACTCCGGAAGGACTAACCCCGGTCAGATTACCGACTGTCAGTGAGCCTGTTGTCAGGTTACTTAAATCGAACAAAGAACCAGAAGCTCCCCCGATGCCTCCGCCAACAAATTCCCATTGGTTATTACCCAGGGTGGTGCCGTTAAAAGTAATGACACCACCACCTATGGTTTGAAAGTAGAGCGGCTGAGTGTTACTGTCGCTGGTTACTGTGGCATTAGTGAAATTGATATAGCCGCCACGGGATACAGCAACTGCACCATTAGTATTAGCAACCAGTTTGTCGGCGACATTGATGGTTCCATAACCACCGGCAGGGATATTCCATTTAGCATTGGTTTTTAAAGCCGCAGCAGTGAACGTTTCGGAACCATCAGCATCACCGGTTTCAGTGCCGTCACTGTTAACATTAATAACGTTATTGCCTGAAAGATTTACCGTCCCTCCGCCGGCTCCGGAACTGTAATCTACCTTATCTGCGACCACTCCCAGTGCGATACCATTTTCTGAGTAGACATTCAGTGTACTGTCACTGACACTTTGGGTAGAACCGTCAGCAGCAAAAACGGCGGCAGCAAATCCTAACTGGCGGTAGGCGGTAAAGGTAAATGCTGATACACCATTCTGTAAATCTCCTGATAAAGAAGGGGTCGCGATAATTCCGGCACTATAATCGGCAGTATTACTGTAACCAAACGGACGATAACGCCAGTAAAAATCAGATTGTGGATAATCTGAAGGAAACTGAGAATCACTGAGACTATAAGAGGCTTTTTCGGTGTTGGAGACATTGATGGTTGAACCAGTGATAGTCGCGGTACCACCGTTAATGGTGGCGACGCCGACAGTTTTTGTATTTATCGTTCCGCTATTGAGCGTCGCTGCCTGATCGGAACCATTGAGCAGATATGCTGCAGCACCATATTCTGTCTGATCTGCCACTAACACTGACGATGGCAGGGTGACGGCCATGGCCGAGAAGGGCACTGCAGCCGTAAGGGATAATGAAACCAGACTGGCAGTCATCTTCCTTGTTTTAAAAGTGACCTGATCTTTGTATTGATAATCGAAGTCAGAGAACTTCTCCGCACATTCCCGGTTTTTTTCGTCAACGATAATCATAGGTTTACTCCATTCCGGATAGAGCATTGCTGTGTGTAAGTTATTGAATAAATGGTGTTTTATTATTTTGTTTCGTTGGGTAGAACATTTGTAATGAAAAGGTTTTTAATTTGTTAAGAATAATTAAGGGCCAGTACTTTGTAAACAAAATGGCTATGGACAAAACGGGTGTCATTTTTTAAAAAACAGAAAGTTCATGACTGTTATCCGTAATAACTGAAGGGTGTTCAGGAAGCGGTAAAATAGATGTTTATGTTTTTATTATTATTTTTTTATTTAATTTTTTAAAAAGTAATCGTTTTCTTTGTGAGTCAATCAGGCAAAAGCTATCGTTGTCCGATATTATTACGGTTTTACCGATAGATTAATGAAAGAGTTTTTTGTTTGGTGTGTGGATTCTTAAAATAACATGGATAAAAAATGCCAATTATTTATTCCATAGTGAACCGGTACCCTCAGATAAATGATCGGTAAATTATCTAAATTTTGGAACTAAATTTCGTTATCAGGATGAAAGCTGACTGAAAACGTTGCGTGTGTGTCCGGGCGCCTGAACGTTCTGAGATCCCGGAGCCAAATGAATCACTGCAGAAAGTGGGTGCTGAATGGCCTGCCAGTGAAGGCAGGAATTTTCATCGAACGGCTTTTTTGGCTCTTCAGGCCACCCGGGTTCATGTTATCTCTGTGAAGCACTCTGCATTGTCAGGAGACAGAAGAGGTGAACGGGTGAGGGGGACAGCCATTGTTCGGTCTCAGCATAAAACAGTGGTTTCTGTCAGTCACCGCAGGGAAAGGAGATACCCATCCTGCCTGGCTCAGGTTGCTGAAGAGGTTTGCCGCATTTTGTATTCTGACGTTTTTTTAGCTGCCATTCAGTCACTGATAACCGGCAGTGTGTGTCATTGCTCCTCATCAGCTATTGTTAAATTTTTTTATCACTTACCGGAAGAGTAAGACGTTTTGAGATCTTTCCCGAAATGACGTTAAATAAACTTCCGGCCGAGAATCCAGGAGATACTTTTAATATTATCCCCGTAATTATTCGTCAGTCAGTTAAGCTCCATTACCCTTGGGTAAACTGGAGTGTCCTGTTTTATATAGCAGGCTGAAAAATGATCATTATAATGTTTTATAAGGATATTTTTATTTTATATTTCTCTCCGGGAAACTTTGGTTTTAAGATGTGAGTGGACTTTTGATGGTTTTTTAAAATAGCAGAGTGATCTCTTTCAGAATGATTTCTGTCAGGGTTAAGGGGGATTCATACTCTGTAAGCTAAACGGATCTGTTATCTTTCAGGGTGAACAGCAGGTTTATTAACGGTTTTATCTGATCAGATATTTAAAAATATCTTTTTAACATTTCTGAGGGCGGGGTAACGATTATTGCCACAATTTTTGCGACAAATTATCATCCTGCATCTTCTTTATGTGACTCAACGTGGTTATTTATCCTCCGCTCAGGGCATTACCAGCCTGAGTTAACTACCTACAGACCGGTTTTTCGGCAGGCATTAGGCTAAAGGCTCCTTGCCGTGTTACCCATTTTTTGTAAATTTCCCGGTGGATGCTGATAGCCTTATAGCTCTGCAGACCTTGCCCTGACTGCTCTGGTGAGCATTTCCACTACTGCATTAGCACAAATTTTCCATACCGACAGTCATTAACTGTAAAAGTTCTGTATGTTTCAATGTTTGGTATTGATAATCATTATCACAATGATATAGATTACTATTCCTGTTTGTGGGTGGAGATCACCCCACAACACCCGTCATTATAAAAACCTTCGTTTGCGTTTACCTGTGGCAAACGGCTTTTTTGGCATGCCTGGATACTGACTACTATGTATAAATTTCTGACTCAGGGTAAGATTAAACCCGCCTTATTCAAGGCGACTGCGGTGGCAATTTCTGTTCACGCGGCCTGTTCCTTCGCAGCAACCACCAGCACTACCACAGCCGACAGCGATTCCGATCAGCAAATCACCGTCAGAGCTACCGCCCCTCATGTGAATGCCAGTAACCGTAAAACAGTGACGGCGGCAGAAATGCAGAAACTGGGGGTCACGGATTTTGGTTCCCTGATGCGTTACCAGACCCTGATCAGCGCTACCGGCGCAAGCGGCGGTTCAGGTAACGGCAAAAGTGGCTTTGACCGTAGTGGCTATACCGGATACAACATTCGTGGTCTGGAAAGTAACCGTGTCGGTATTGATGTCGATGGTGTGGAAATCCCTTCAGCCACCAGCCGTGGCTATGTAGGCCGTACCGGGGTTAATACCTTCGGTATCGGTCGTGACTATATCGACCCGTACCTGTTTGGTCTGATGAATATCGATGCCGGTGCCACCGCGGTATCACAACCCAATACCTCGATCGGTGGTGCGGTTTCCTTCAAAACTAAATCACCCGACGATTATCTGCACCCGGGGAAAACCAGCTACTTTGGCTACCAGTCAGATTACGACTCTTCAAACCGGGGCTGGCATAATGGGATTACTGCGGCGGCAGGGGACGAAGAACTGCGCGGAATTTTCGTCTACAGCCATCGTGATGGCCAACAGACGCGCAATAACAGTGGGACAGTGTCTGCCTATCCGGCTAACTGGCACTCCAACGCTTTTCTGGGCAGTGTTATCTGGCAGCCTAACGATGAACATAAGCTGACCGGAACCTTCAGTTACTACGATAAAACCAATCATACGCATTTTGATACCTGGAATTCCGGGGGGAGTGCGATCATTGGTACCAGCCATCAGTCCAGTGAGACCCGGCGTTTATCCGGCAACCTTCAGGATTTCTATACCCCTGAAAATGACTGGATTGACTCTCTGACCACTAATCTCTACTGGCAAAAAACTCAGGCTCGCGATAATACGTTAGCGCCTTACGATACCGGCGTGATTGGCCGGACTTATTCCGACTACGATACCAATAACATAGGTTTCACTACCGAGCTGCGTAAGACCGTAGGCCGTCATGAACTGAGCGGTGGCCTGAATGCGGACCTGGGGAACACCAAGCGTCCGTTCGATCAGGACCCGGCTCCGCTGGTCTACTACTCAGTGATGCAGCCGCAGGCCAACAGTACCACCACCAAACTGGGTGGCTTTGTTCAGGATAAAATCAACTTCGATCTGCAGGGGCACAATTTTGCGATTGTCCCGGGAGTGCGTGTGGCTTATGAAAAAACCAAGCCAAAAGATCTCGAAACCCTGGCGGCCGGCAGTTCTGTTCTGACCACAGACGAGGTTGAAACCCTGTATGGTACAGGGACCAGCGATACCGAAGTGCTGCCTTCTCTACGGTTCCAGTATAATCTGACCCCGGGACTGCTGACTTATCTGCAGTACAGCCGCGGGGCGGAATTCGCTGAGGCCAGCCAGTTGTACGGTTCATGGAACCTGGGTTCCAGCTACGCAGGTAGTCAGCAATATGCGCTGATAGGTAACCCGGCGCTGAAAACCGAAACCAGTAATAACTTTGAATGGGGTCTGAACGGTGAAGTCACTCCGGGGATTACCCTGAGCAGTTCTGTGTTCTATAACCAGTACAAAAACTTTATTGCCTATACACGTTATACCCGCAGCGGTTCACCTGCGATGTTCACTAACGTGCCGTCGAACATCTATACCATCTACCAGGCGGAAAACCGTGATAAAGCCTTTATCTACGGGGGGGAAATCAGCACCAAATTCAGTATCGGCCACTGGATTCACCAGGCAGAAGGCCTGAGTGCCACCCTGGCCTGGGGCTATGCTAAAGGTGAGTCTAAGTCTTCACTTGCCGGTGACAGCTATACCGCACTGGACAGCGTCGCACCAATGAAAGCTGTGGTCGGCGTGGCCTGGGATGACCCTACCGGTCTGTGGGGCACCGCAGTCACTGCAACCTTTGTAAAAGGGAAACAGGCGCAGGAAACGACCCGTGATACCACGACCAGCACGGTAACTTCTGAAGAAAGTCCGTATAAGCGTATTCCGGGCTATGGTTTAGTGGATGCCACGGCTTACTGGCGTGTGACGAAGAATGTCAAACTGAGCGGCGGGGTGTATAACATTACCAACCGTAAATATATCGACTACCTCAGCAGCCGTGATCTGGAAACCTCCACTGCGCAGGATCGTAACGATGTTTCGTTAGCTTACATGCCGGGTCGTACTTATCAGGTCGGACTGAATGTCGATTTCTGATCATTGAAAATCTGCCCTGCCAGTCAGGCAGGGCTCTCAGGGAAATGAGGACGCAGGAGAATTTATGAGCACACATTATCAGCAGTATCTGGAATTAAAAGCACAGCATCCTGGCACTTACGCCCGTGATCTGGCGGCACTGATGAGCATTACTGAAGCAGAACTGTTACTGGCCAGAACGGCGGACGATGCACAGCAGATGCGTGCTGAGTTCCCGGCATTGCTGGAAGCGCTGAAAGCGGTGGGTGAGACCAAAAATATTACCCGTAACGAATATGCTGTCCATGAACAGATCGGAACCTACGACAATCTGCATATTGGCCCGCATGCCGGACTGGTGCTTAACCCGCGCCATCTGGATCTGCGTTTCTTTCTGTCAAAATGGCACAGCGCCTTTTATCTGCAGGAACAAAGCGCCCGGGGTGAGCGAAAAAGCATCCAAATATTTGATGATCAGGGCAATGCGGTACTGAAAATTTATGCCACCGACAATACCGATCTTCAGGCATGGCAACAGCTGATTACTCAGTTTGTACTGGCAGAACCCGCAGGATTAGCGCTGAATCCCGTGGCTGCTCCGGAATTTGCTCAGCATGTTGATGGACAGAAAATCGAGCAGGAATGGCGTGCGATGACCGATGTCCATCAGTTTTTCCAGTTGCTCAGTCGTCACAATATCAGTCGTCCGCAGGCCTTTGCGGCAGTGAGTGATGATTTAGCGCAGAAAGTCGCCCCGCAAACCCTGGAACGTTTGCTGACCCTGGCCCATGAAGCAGGCAACGAGGTTATGATTTTCGTCGGTAACCGTGGCTGTACCCAGATTTTCACCGGTGCCGTCGAGAAACTGACCCCGATGAAAGGCTGGCTGAATATCTTTAATCCGAACTTTACTCTGCACCTGCAGGACCAGCAGATTGCTGAAAGCTGGATTACCCGCAAACCTACGGCCGACGGTCATGTCACCAGTCTGGAACTGTTTGCCGCCGATGGCACTCAGATTGCCCAGCTGTACGGACAACGCAGCGAGGGTCACCCGGAACAGACGCAGTGGCGTGAGCAGATTGAATCTTTAGCCGGAGGCGTACCTGCATGAGAATATTTGGCCTGATGCTTTGTTTGCTGGCGTTACCGGTATTTGCTGCCCAACGGGTAGTGTCGATTGGTGGTGATGTCACGGAAATTGTCTATGCTCTCGGTGCCGGTGACCAGTTGGTCGGGCGCGACAGTACCAGTTTCCGCCCGGCTCAGGCCACTCAATTGCCGGATGTCGGTTATATGCGCCAGTTAAATACCGAAGGGATTCTGGCGCTGAAACCCACCCTGGTGCTGACCAATGAGCAGGCAAAACCTTCTCAGGTACTGACCCAGCTTTCCGGCGTTGGCGTGAAGGTGGTGGAAGTGACCGGTGAAAACTCGTTATCTGCCATTTCACAGAAGGTTACCACCATTGCCACCGCTCTGAATGAAACGGCAGCGGCACAGCCGCTATTACGCCAGATAAGCCAGCAGATAGCCGCGATTCCGTCGACCCGTCTGCCGGTGAAGGTGCTGTATATCATGGCGAACAGCGGCATGACAACGATGGTTGCCGGGAATCAGACAGCGGCGGATGTGGCTATCCGCAGTGCCGGACTGACCAATGTGATGGGCAATGTGCCCCATTACCAGACACTGTCTGCCGAAGGGGTGATTGCTGCGGCTCCGGATTTAGTGCTGGTCGATCGCAGCGGTGTTCAGGCACTGGGCGGGCCGGACAAATTCTGGAAACTGCCAGGTTTAGCCATGACCCCTGCGGGTAAGCATCACCGGTTATTGTACATCGATCAGATGGCGTTACTGGGCTTTGGTTTAGACACACCGAAGGCAATTTTGCAGCTGCGTCAGGCTGCAGAAAAAGTCCATGCTGAATAGCCGTCAGACACGAGGCTGGTTAATCGTGATGGCGCTGGTGCTGCTGGCGACATTGCTGGTCGCCAGCCAGACCGGCGCTATCAGGTTGTCGCTGATTTCTCTCTGGCAACAAGACCCCGACAGCCTGGGCCGCAGGATCTGGCTGGATATCCGCCTGCCGCGGGTGTTACTGGCGGCGCTGGTCGGGCTGGCGCTGGCAGTCTCCGGAACGGTGATGCAGGGGTTGTTTCGCAATCCACTGGCCGACCCCGGCTTGCTTGGCATCAGCAGCGGGGCAGGGTTGGCGGTTGCCATCGCGATTGTTATTCCGCTGGCCTTACCTCCGACCATTTTGTTGTGGCTGCCAATGATTGCTGCGTTTACCGGCAGTCTGCTGGTCACTGCTCTCATCTTCAAACTCAGCCAGTTTACCCGTGGTCATCTGTCACGGTTATTATTGTTTGGTGTCGCAATCAATGCCGTTTGCGGGGCTATCGTCGGCGTACTTTCGTGGGTCAGCAATGATCAGCAGTTGCGGCAGTTGTCCCTATGGGGAATGGGTAGCCTGGCACAGGCGCAATGGCCAGCACTGGCGGTGTGTGCGTTACTGATTCTGCCGTCTGCGGTACTGACGCTGTGGTTCGCCAACCGGCTCAATCTGCTGCAATTGGGGGAAGAAGATGCCCATTATATGGGAGTGAATGTCCAGCGAACCCAACGTCAGTTACTGGTGCTGAATGCTCTGTTGGTAGGCACCGCGGTCTCGGTCAGTGGAGTGATTGGTTTTATCGGGCTGGTGATCCCGCATCTGATGCGGATGTGCTTTGGCAGTGATCATCGCAGAGTATTACCTGCCTCTGCGCTGAGTGGAGCCATTTTACTGTTAGTGGCGGATACCCTGGGTCGCACCCTGGTCTCTCCCGCGGAAATGCCGGTCGGATTACTGACCAGTCTGATTGGCGCCCCGTGGTTTTTCTGGCTGATCATCCGCCGTCAGCAGGGGAATGATGATGTCTGAACTTGAAGCGATTACGATCGGTCTGCAACGTGGACAGCGCCAGTTACTGAGCGGAATTTCTCTGCGACTGTCGGCCGGAGAAATGGTGGCTCTGATAGGACCGAACGGTGCCGGGAAATCGACCCTGATGCGGGTGCTCAGCGGTTTTATTCCTCCTGACTGCGGGGAATGCCGTTTACAGGGGAAAGCACTCAGTGAATGGGACGGACAACAACTGGCCCGGCAAAGGGCCGTGATGCGCCAGCAAAGTTCTCTGACCTTTTCGCTAACCGCCCGTCAGGTGATAAGCCTGGGCAGGGCCGCCTGGAGCCGCCATCATCAGGATGAAATAGTCAGTGAGGTGGCCGGGCTGACCGGCTGTGATGAACTGCTCGACCGCAGTTACCTGCAACTCTCCGGCGGAGAGCAGCAGCGGGTTCAGTTGGCGCGCGTCCTGGCGCAACTCTGGCGCGACGGCGAACCGCAGGGGTGCCTGTTTCTGGATGAGCCCACTTCCGCACTGGATCTCTATCATCAGCAGCATATTCTCAGACTGCTACACCGGCTCACCCGTCAGGGCAAGCTGATGGTGTGCAGCGTGCTGCATGATCTTAATCAGGCATCATTGTGGGCTGACCGGTTGTTATTACTGCATCAGGGGAGTCTGGTGGCGGAAGGAACACCACAACAGGTGCTGGAAAGTGAACTGTTGCAACGCTGGTATAAAGCAGAGCTCAGTGTGAATACCGATACTCCTCACCAGCGACCCCAGGTGATGTTGCTGCCCTAAAAAAACAGGCGCCGGTCAGGACGCCTGTGAGTGTTGCAGTTAGCCGGTCAGTATTTATCCGGCACAATCATATGCTGTGGTACCGGGCTTCTGATGTAATCTTTCTTATGCTCACGTTTCGGCAGGATCACTAACGGATGTTCCTGAGTTTCATACGGGATCTGCGACAGCAGGTGACTGATGCAGTTGAGCCTTGCACGTTTTTTATCAACGCCCTGCACTATCCACCAGGGGGCTTCCGGGAAATGGGTACGTCCCAGCATATCTTCCTTGGCTTCGGTATAGTTTTCCCACAAGCGGCGGCTTTCCAGGTCCATCGGGCTGAGCTTCCACTGTTTCAGTGGGTCATGGATACGGCTCAGGAAGCGCAGTTCCTGCTCTTCATCGGTAATCGAAAACCAGTATTTAATGATTTTAATGCCGCTACGCACCAGCATTTTTTCAAATTCTGGAACGCTGCGGTAAAACTCTTCCAGTTCCTGCGGGCTACAGAAGCCCATCACCCGTTCCACACCGGCACGGTTATACCAGCTACGGTCAAACAGCACCATCTCTCCGGCGGCTGGCAGATGCGAAATATAACGCTGAAAATACCACTGGGTCTTTTCACGATCGCTGGGTGCCGGGAGTGCCGCCACACGGCAGGTCCGTGGGTTCAGGCGCTGGGCGATACGTTTAATTACCCCGCCTTTACCTGCAGCATCCCGGCCTTCAAATATAATCACCACGCGGTAACCGGTACGGGTCACCCAGTCCTGTAATTTAACCAGCTCGCCCTGCAGGTGCAGCAATTCACGGAAGTAGCGACGACGCCAGTTTTTTTCATCTACTGTATCAGGGGTTTGTTTATCCAGCCGCAGATCATCAAGTTCCATTTCCAGCTCTTCGTCGTAGCTGTCATAAAACTCCTGCAGTAGCCGGGCATTAAACTCAGGCGTTGAGCCATGGTTATCATGTAGAGACATAATCGTGTCCTGATCAGAAATGTGAGAACAGTGTAAACAGTAAAGCGGACAGCAGGATGGAGACCGGCAGGGTCAGAATCCAGGCCATGATCATATTGCGCAGTGTCGATTTTTGCAGTCCGCCCCCGCTGGCTGCCATGGTTCCGGCAACCCCGGAAGATAAAACGTGGGTGGTGGATACCGGCAAACCAAACACATCGGCTGCGCCAATAGTGGCCATGGCGACCAGTTCGGCACTGGCACCCTGAGCATAGGTAAGATGGGTTTTACCAATTCTCTCACCCACCGTCACCACGATACGTTTCCAGCCCACCATGGTGCCTAAGCCCAGTGCCAGGGCGACCACAATCTTCACCCACATAGGGATAAAGCGGGTGGAACGATCCAGTTCGGCTTTCATGGCTTTCAGGTTAGGCTGGGTGTCAGCAGGCACCACCAGACTGGTGGATTTCATGCTGCCGATGGCCTCCGATGCCAGGTACATATCATTACGGATGTTTGGGACCAGATGTGCCGGAATCTTATCCATCGCGCCGTAATGCTGAAGCTGCTGGCTGATATCGCTCAGTACCACACCCAGTGCCGGTAAGGTTCCGGCATCGGCGGAAGGCTGACGGATAAATTCCTGTAACCTTGTCCGGGCCTGGTCGGTCGTTTCCGGCGGAACCTGTTGCAGTCGCAGTAGCTGCTGACCGGTGACTTCCGCCAGCGCCGCAACCCGTGGTACTTCGCTATCCGGCATAGAGCGGTTCAGCGAGTAGGCGATCGGCATGGTGCCTACCAGGATCAACATGATCAGCCCCATTCCTTTCTGCCCGTCGTTAGAACCGTGGGCAAAAGAGACACCCGAGCAGGTGAGGATCAGCAGGCTGCGGATCCATAATGGCGGTCGGGAATCGGCTTTCGGCGCCTGATATAGCTGACGATCACGTATGGTGCTTTTCATTACCCGCAACAGAATAGCCGACAGGACAAAGCCAAGTATCGGTGACAGCAGTAATGCTGAAAAGACGCTGGTCACCTGGCCCCAGTTGACACCGCTCAGCCCGTTCTGTCCGGCCTGAATGGCGTAAGCGACGCCAACACCGATGATCGAACCGATCATGGTGTGGGATGATGACGATGGCAGACCAAAATACCAGGTACCGAGGTTCCAGATAATGGCAGAGAACAACAGGGCAAAGATCATGGCAAAACCGTGACCTGAGCTGGCCTGCAGGATCAAATCCACCGGCAGCAGAGAAATAATCCCAAAGGCTACCATGCCGCTGGACAGCAGTACGCCGCAGAAGTTACAGAAGCCTGACCAGACCACCGCGATATTCGGCGTCATGGAACGGGTGTAAATGACGGTGGCTACCGCGTTGGCGGTATCGTGAAATCCATTCACAAATTCAAATCCCAGCGCGATGATCAGCGCCAGCCCAAGTAAGGTAAATGAGAGGTAACTGGTGAAATGGTCTCCGGACAGAGAGACATCCTGAAAAACGTTAAGGCCGGCAAACACCAGGCCGGCAAGTGCCAGTATCCCGACAATAATTGCCGGGCGCTTGCCCTGGCGATGCTGCTCAACCGGCGAGGTGACATCCCCGGTTCCCAGCGGAAGGCTATTTTGGCTCATAATAATCTCACTGTGTATTCATCGCAGGTGATGACCGCTGTATAAATAGCGGCACTTTATGACAGTCAGATGAAGGCGTGGGTAAATCCGGACTCCCCGGGAAAAACAGCGCTTTTTGTGGTGTTAATATGACTGAAATATTTCACTCCTATGATCGTGGTAAATTTCCCTGAACCACTGAGATTTCACCATGCTGCCAGGCCCTTTTCCCCGCCCGACCGATTTTTCGGAAGAAGTTTCCGGGCTGATGTATGGCTATTATTTTTCTGCCGGTGCCGCACCAGAGCGCCAGACGGCAGAAGCGCTGGTCACACTGGCACAGCAACCGCCTACCGATCAGGGATTTATCTGGCTGCATATTAATCTTAATCACGCCGCCGCCGGGCGCTGGCTGCGTCAGCATTTTTTACCGGATGATGATTTTCTCGATGAAATTAATGCGACCTCCTCACGTACCCGAATTGCCTTGCAGGGCGATGCACTGTTTACGGTATTGAACGATGTACGGCTGGAGCATCAGGGCAGCCAGATCGATAATGCTACCCTCTGGACCTGGTGCCGCCGGGGAATTCTTATCACTGCCCGTTACAAGCCGGTGAGCATGATCGAAAAAATGGTGGCCACATTGCCGGGCCTGGACTTTAGCCGTGCCGAGGAGATGCTGTTCTGGCTGCTGGAGATTCAGGAAAACTGCCTGGAGTCGATCATTCGTCGCGCCAGCTATGATGTCTACCAGATAGAGGAACGGCTGTTTAACAGCGCGATGCGGCATAACCGGACTATCCTCAGCAAAATCCGCCGCAGCCTGTTGCGGGTTCAGAGCCTGCTGGCCCCGGAACCGGCGGCACTGTTTCGCTTACTTAACCGTCCGCCGGAATGGCTGGCCGACCAACAGACCCGTGAGTTGCGTGAATTCAGTGAGGAATTCAGCGTCGGGCTGAATGATCTGGGTAACCTGATGGAGAGGATTCGCTTGTTACAGGAGGAAGCCGGCGCGCAACTGATGGAACAGAATAACCGTACACTCTATTTACTGACGATTATTACGGTACTGGCGTTACCGATTAATATCGTTGCCGGGTTATTTGGGATGAATGTCGGGGGGATTCCGCTGGCCAGTGACCATCATGGTTTTTTCCATCTGGTGACGCTGGTGGTGCTGTTTACTCTGATTGCCTGTTTGTGGGTGTACCGACGCAGCCGGTGAGGGCGGTACGCTGCCGTGGGGTACCGCCGACGGCTGTCAGTTACTCATCAAAGCAGAGTTCGGGAGCACTGCCCTGATCATCATACTCTTCGTAGTCACGTGCTGCCCGACGTTCTGGGCTTTGAATATCGTCGGACAGGTAGCGCTGGCCTGACGCCAGGATATCTTCAATTTGTACCGCGTAAGTTGATGTCATCATGAAACCTCGTGGTGGCTGAATATCGAATCATCAGGGTCAGCATGACAGCCGCAGATGACAATTCTGTGATCACTGCCGCGGACAGCGCGTGGTGAGCCGGGAACCCGGCGACTTAGCGGGTGATTACCGCTATGCTGTGAAACCTTTACCGGTGATGGCAGGAGAATAAGTGATGTTACGTTTAGCCGTAGTTGGAACCAACTGGATCACTGACAGCTTTGTCAGCGCGGCACTGGACAGCGGGTTGTATCAGCTGGCTGCCGTTTACTCCCGTAGCAAGGAACAGGCGGCGTCATTTGCCGAAAAATATGGTAAACCGGCATTGTTTACCGACCTGCAACTCCTGGCGGAAAGCCCGCTGGTCGATGCTGTCTATATTGCCAGCCCGAATTCACTGCATTGTCAGCAGAGCTGTCTGTTTATGCAGCATGGGAAGCATGTGATCTGCGAGAAACCCTTTGCCTCTCACGTTGGCGAAGCAGAGCAGATGATAGCCTGCGCCAGACAACATCAGGTGGTGCTGTTTGAAGCGTTTAAAACCGCCACGCTGCCTAATTTTGGGGTGATCCGCGAAACTCTGCCGGCACTGGGAACCCTGCGTAAGGCGCTGTTGCATTATTGCCAGTACTCATCACGTTACGGGCGCTATCTGGCCGGAGAGAATCCGAATACCTTTAATCCGGCCTTCTCTAACGGGTCGGTGATGGATATCGGTTTTTACCCGCTGGCCAGTGCGGTGGCGTTATGGGGGGAGCCGCAGAGTGTGATTGCAGAGGCCTGCCTGCTGGACAGTGGGGTGGATGCGCACGGTGCGGTAGTCCTGAATTACGGAGACTTTGATGTCACCATTCTGCATTCCAAAGTCAGCGATTCGGTGCTGGGCAGCGAAATCCAGGGTGAGCAGGGGGCACTGGTTATCGATAAACTGTCGACCTGCGACGGGGTAACTCTGCATCCGCGCGGGGAAAAGCCTCAGGCGTTGAGTGTGCCGCAGCATGACAATACCATGCGTTATGAGGCCGAACTGTTCGCCCGGCTGGTGGCTGACCGGGTCGTTTATCACCCTGCATTGCAGGTCAGTTTGATCACTTCACGGTTACTGACGGAGATCCGCCGCCAGACCGGGGTGCGTTTCCCTGCCGACACGACAGACTAAGTCTTGAGGGAAGAGGGCCGCCGTAGCGGCCGCCCTCAGATTTCGAAATTATACGCGACTTCACTGGCTGCGGAGCTGTTTTGCGCATTGGCTTTCAGCTCGTCGACCGACAAATTCGGATTACACAGCATCATAAATTGCCACAGATAGTCACGCTGTAACTGGCCCCGTTTGACTGCCAGCCAGACGGTACTGGCAGAGAACAGATGGCGCACATCCAGGGCACTGACCCCTTCATCTTCTTCTGTGACAGCGGTTTCCGCCAGAATGCCGATGCCCATTCCCAGTTTGACGTAGGTCTTAACCACATCTGAATCCTGAGCACTCAGTACAATATCGGTTTTCAGTGAGGCACTTTCAAAGGCCTGGTCGATAGCCGAACGTCCGGTCATCCCGCTGCGATAGGTAATTAACGGCCATGCCGCCAGATGCTCCAGGGTAATATCGGTCAGATCAGCCAGCGGATGCTGACGGGGCACCAGCACTTTATGATTCCACTTAAACCAGGGAAACGCGCGTAATGATTCGCTGTTAGACAGCACTTCAGAAGCGATACCCAGGTCAGCCGTTCCGGCACTGACCATCGCGCGAATCTCTTCCGGGGTCCCCTGATTCAGCACCAGCCGGATATTCGGGTAAAGTTCGCGAAACAGTTTGATCTTATCCGGCAGTGAATAACAGGCCTGAGTGTGGGTAGTAGCAATAGTCAGCACGCCATCCTGCTGACCAGTGAACAGTTCGCCTAAGCGCCGTGCTTTTCCGGCATCATCGAGAATGCGGCGTGCAATGGTCAGCATCTCTTTGCCAGGCCCGGTCAGGCCCAGCATCCGCTTACCATGACGGATAAACAGTTCTACCCCCAGTTCTTCTTCCAGTTCACGGATGTGCCGGCTGATCCCTGACTGCGAGGTATATAAGGTTTTGGCGACCTCGGTGAGATTAAACTGGCACCGGGATGCCTCCCTGATAATTCTTAGCTGCTGGAAGTTCATGTCATTCACTTTTCTGAAAGAGTTACCCCAGTAAAATAAAAAAAATTGCCTGACGGGGTAAATAATTAAAACTTTTCAGATATTCCGGAACGGTATATACGCAATTATTTTCTCTCAGAACAGCAGACCAGGTCGGCAGTTGAGTAAATTCCACCACACAGTGACATAAAACAGCAATAATTCCCTGGTTTTTGCCCTCAGGAGGGCGGTTAGTTTTTTTTCATCCAAGCTTTGCCATTTTTGTTATTTCAACTCTCAATTCCACGGCTCTTATTATGAAATCCGGGCGGATTTTTATCATTGAAAGAGGCAGTGGATGAAAGGGTGGCGTTTAGCAGGATTTAAAAAACATTTACTGGTCACACTGATGGTGGCCGCACTGCCGGCATGGGCTGCCACGCAGCCTCATCAGGGGGGCACATTAATTTATCTGGAACAGCAGGCGCATACTAATCTCTATCCGCCAGCCGGTGGGTTTTATCCGAACGGGGGCATCCTGAATCAGATAACCGATAAGCTCACCTGGCAAAACCCCAAAACGCTGGCGATTGAACCCTGGATTGCCCAAAGCTGGAGCAGTAATCCGCAAAAGACAGAATGGACGTTTAAACTGCGCCCGGGGGTGACCTTCTCTGACGGCACACCACTGGATGCTGCCGCGGTGGCTAAAAACTTCGATACTTACGGACTGGGAAATAAAGAAAAACATTTCCCGGTCTCCGAAGTGATTAATAATTATGACCACAGCGAAGTTATCGATCCGCTGACGGTTAAATTCTATTTTAAACAGCCTTCACCAGGTTTCTTACAGGGAACCTCGACCATTGGTTCCGGGCTGGTATCGCTCTCTACCCTGAATAAAAGTTTCGACCAGTTAGGCGATGCGCGGAATATTATCGGTTCCGGTCCGTTTGTCGTGAAATCAGAAACTCTCGGTCATGAACTGGATTTGGTCGCGCGTAAAGATTACCACTGGGGACCGGTGAATGATCCACACCAGGGGCGGGCTTATCTGGATGGCATTCAGTTCCTCGTGACGCCTGAAGATGGTGTCCGTATCGGAGCATTACTGGCCGGCCAGGCGGATTTTATTCGCCAGATTCAGGCCTATGATGAAAAAAGGGTGGCGGCACAACACCTGACTATTTATGCCGAAGCGACCCGTGGAGTCAACGACAGCCTGAGTTTCCGGCCGGATAATCCGCTGGTTTCCGATGTCCGCGTACGTAAGGCATTACTGCTGGCGACTAACCGGCAGCAAATTGTCGATACCCTGTTCTCACCAAATTATCCGGTAGCCACCTCGGTGATCGCCGCCAGCGCATTAGGCTATGTGCCGCTGCAAAATCTGCTGACTTATGATCCGCAACAGGCGAAGAAATTACTGGACGAGGCGGGCTGGATCACCGGCAGTCACGGAATCCGTCAGAAAAATGGCGTGCCGTTATCACTCAGCGTCTATGTCTCCCTGCCGCAGCCGCAAAACCAGCAGGTACTGCAACTGATTGCCCGTCAGTGGCGTGAGATCGGAGTGAACCTCAATGTCCGTCCGGCGGATGCCGGGACTTCCGCTTTGAATAATCTCGATCCCCTGAAAGCACCTCTGGCGGTGGCTGAAGTGGGCAGGGCCGATCCGGATGTGATCAAAAGTGACTTCTATCCGACCAACCGTGATCTACTGCTGCAAAAGGGCGGTCTGAGCAATAAAGTGAAAAGCTTCCGTGATGACAAGCTGAATGATCTGCTGCTGAAAATCTCTCAGGAAACCGATAACGCACAACGCCTGAAACTGACCGGCGATGCCCAGCGCTATCTGCTGGAGCAGGCGTATGTGATTCCGATTTTCGAAGAACCCCAGGTTTACGCGGGTGCGCAGTGGCTGAAAGGGATGAGTTTTGAAGCCGTTGGTCGGCCATCGTTCTACGATGCCTGGTTAGATAAGAAATAAGCGGGAGGGGGGATCATGGGGCGTTATGTGCTGCAGCGGGTGCTGCAGGGAATTCTGGTGTTGTGGGCAGCCTGGACACTCTCCTTTGTGTTGTTACAACTGTTGCCTGGCGACGCCATCATGATCAAATTCCTTGATCCTTCTCTGGGCCTGGACGCTGAGCAGATTGCGCAGATGCGTAAGCTGTACGGTGACGGAGTCCCCGCCTGGCAGCAATATTTTTCTGCCCTGACGGCCATACTGCACGGCAATCTGGGCTATTCGGTACAGCTCGGGGTACCAGTCACCGATGTACTGGCCACCAATTTTCCACAGACGCTGAAACTGGTGATCCCGGGCTTTATTCTGGCACTGATTATCGGCCCGGGAATCGCCATTATTGCCTGGCTGCCCGGCTTACACTGGCTGCGTAACAGCCTGTATTCGCTGCCTTCGCTGCTGGTCTCGCTGCCGGTGTTCTGGCTAGGGATCGTTCTGATTCAGATCTTCTCATTCCGGCTGCACTGGGTGTCGGTGATCAATCCCTCGCCGGTCGGCGGGATGATCCTGCCGGTGATCACGCTGGCGGTGCCGATTGCGGCACCCCTGGCGCAAATATTTATGCGCAGTATTGATCAGGTGCGGACTCAGCCGTTTGTCGCCGCGGCCCGTTCGCGTGGCGTCAGCCAGTTACGGGTACTGTTCCGCCATGTTCTGCGTAATGCCAGCCTGCCACTGCTGACGGTCGCCGGCCTGTTGCTGGGGGAACTGATCGCCGGTGCGCTGGTCACCGAAACAGTATTTGGACTGAACGGGTTGGGGCAGGTGACCTGGCAGGCAGTCAACAATCAGGATGACAATGTGTTACAGGCGGTGGTGGTGATTTCAGCACTGGCTTACGTTGTGATTAATCTGCTGGCGGATCTGGTGACCCCGTTACTGGATCCGCGCCTTAACCTTGCCTCGCGGGGGAAAGTATGACTGCTATCGATAGCCTGCGTATTCAACGCAAAAATCAGCCACGGGCGGGCCGTCGTCTGCGGATAACACCGGGTCTGTGGCTGGCATGGGCAGTGATCGCACTGGCGGTGGTGGCTGCCCTGTTCCCATATTTGTTCGCCCATTACGACCCTTACAGCGGGGTGGCCGGGACACAACTGACTCCCCCGGATGGCAGACACTGGCTGGGTACCGATCAGCTGGGCCGTGATGTGTTCAGCCGGATTATTTATGGTACCCGCTGGTCATTATCGGCCGCGGTCGCCGCGGTATTTGTCGGGCTGGTGGTCGGGGCGGCCACCGGAATGCTGGCCGCCTTCAGTCGTCTGTCGGTGGAAAATTTGGTGATGCGTCTGGTGGACGTGCTGCTGTCGATTCCGGCGCTGCTGTTGTCACTGAGCATTATTATTCTGCTGGGCATGGGCACGTTTCATGCGGCACTGGCGGTAGGTTGTGCCTCGGTCGCCAATTTTGCCCGGCTGGCACGGGCGGAAGTATTACGTATCCGCCGTCAGGATTATATCGAAGCCGCGTTTGGCAGTGGCGGGCGTTTTCCGGCCGTGTTTCTGCGCCATGTGCTGCCGAATGCGCTGCCGACATTACTGGCTTTCTCTGCCCTGCAATTTGGTCAGGCTATTCTGGCGTTATCCACCCTGAGTTTCCTGGGGTTTGGCAGCCCGCCACCGGTACCTGAATGGGGGTTGATGATCGCCGAAGGGCGTAACTATCTGGCGACCGCCTGGTGGCTGTCGGTGTTCCCGGGAGCGGTGGTGATCGCCGTGGTGTTGGCGGCTAACCGTATCAGCCACTTTTTATCAGGAGATACGCTATGACAACCCGTGCCGTGCCGGTATTACAGCTGGATGGGCTGACGCTGGCTTATCACTCCGGTGACCAGTGGCGCGAAACAGTGCATCAGGTAAGCTTTAGTCTGAATGCCGGCGAAATGCTGGCGGTGGTGGGGGAATCCGGTTCCGGGAAAACCACCACGGCTCAGGCGGTGATGGGACTACTGCCGGAGAATGGCCGTCGCAGCAGTGGCCGGATCCTGTTTAACGGGGAAGATATCAGCCAGTGGTCATCCCGCCGGCTGGACAGCCTGCGTGGTGCTCAGATTTCCCTGATCCCTCAGGACCCGGGGAACTCACTGAATCCGCTAAAAACCTTGGGGGATCAGGTCGGTGAAGTACTGCTGCTGAAGGGCCCCCGGCTCTCCCGTACCCAACGTCGCGAACAGGTGACTGAACTGTTTCGCCGTGTCGGACTGAGCCATCCGGAACAACGCATTTCCCAGTATCCGCACCAGTTGTCCGGCGGTATGAAACAGCGGGTATTGATTGCCATCGCTATTGCCATGAAACCGGCACTGATTATTGCTGATGAGCCGACCAGTGCGCTGGACGTTACCGTGCAGAAGCTGATTATGAACCTGATTGATGAGCTGCGGCATGAATACAATACTGCGGTACTGTTTATCACTCACTCTCTGGCGCTGGCCAGTGAACATGCGGACCGGCTGGTGGTGTTTCGCGAAGGCCGCCTGCTGGAGCAGGGGGCGACGGAACAGGTGATTCGCCATCCGCAGCATAGTTATACACAGCAGTTGCTGGCCAGTGTTCGGGAAAATTATGCGCCTGCCGGGAGCTTGCCGGTCACCGTGGCTGACAGTTCACCGGTGATCCGCATCTCTTCGGTGGCAAAGCAGTTTTCTCTGAGCCGTAAACAGCAGATGCAGGCATTACAGGATATTTCTCTGACCGTATCCCGTGGGACAACTCACGCCCTGGTGGGCGAATCGGGGTCAGGTAAAACTACGCTGGCGCGAATTCTGCTGGGTTTTGAACAGGCGGATAGCGGCGATATCGAAATCAGCGGTCAGAGGACTTCCGGCCTGTCACGTGAAGGCTGGCGGCAGTTACGGCAGAAAATTCAGTTTGTTTATCAGAATCCGTTTTCCTCTTTGGATCCTCGCCAGACCTTATTCGCTATTATCGAAGAACCGTTACTGAATTTTACCACGCTGACCCGTTTGCAACGCCAGCAGCGGGTAGAGGAGGTGACTGTCCAGGTGGCACTGGACCCGGCTCTGTTATCGCGACGCCCGCAGCAATTATCCGGCGGACAACGGCAGAGGGTGGCGATTGCCCGGGCACTGATCCTGCGGCCGGAGATCCTGGTCCTGGATGAAGCCACTTCGGCACTGGATGTGACTGTGCAGTCGCAGATACTGGCGTTACTCAGTGAGTTGCAGCAAAAGCTTTCACTGACTTATCTGTTTATTACCCATGATTTACAGGTGGTGCGGCGTATTGCTCACCATGTCTCGGTATTGCGTGGTGGCAGGTTGATCGAACAAGGCGAGACGGCGCAACTGTTTGCCACACCGCAAAGCGATTATACCCGTCAACTGATTAACGCGATCCCGGCGTTCAGCCCGTCAGTGGAGGCAGTGCTATGAGCGAAAAACGGATAGGATTCTTTACGCGGTTGCTGGATAAAGCCCCGGCCGCAGAACGCTACCGGTTGGCGACGGAGCAGATCCGCCATGCGGAGGCGCTCGGCTTTGACAGTGCCTGGGTGGCCCAGCACCATTTCCATGAACAGGAAGGGGGCCTACCTTCGCCGTTGTTGTTTCTGGCCCATGTCGGCGCGGTGACCCGCAACATTCGTTTAGGCACCGCGATTATCACTTTACCGATGGAAAATGCGATTCGGGTCGCTGAAGATGCCGCGGTGCTGGATCTGCTGACCGGCGGACGCCTGGAGTTGGGATTAGGTTCCGGAGGTACCCCCAGCTCATTTGAACCCTTCGGACTGAGCTTTGAGCTGCGGGGGCAGGTGTTTGCCAACCATCTGGGCACCCTGCAACAGGCATGGCAAGGGCAGGCCCTGGCGGATACCGCGAATCACCTTTATCCGGCGGCCTCCGGGCTTACTGATAAAATCTGGATCGCCACGTTTTCGGTGGCAGGGGCTGAAAAAGCCGGTAAAGCGGGGCACGGGCTGATGCTGTCGCGCACTCAGCCGAGGCCGGAAGGCCAGCCAGAATTGCCGCTGGATGCGCTGCAAAACCCGATAATTGATGCTTACCTGGCGGCGCTGCCGTCCGGGGTTGCCCCCCGGATACTGGCTTCCCGGACCGCTTTTGTCGCGGCCGACCGCCAGTACGCCCGTAAAGTGGCATTGCCCGGTCTGACCGCCCAGGCCGTCGCTTATCGTCAGTCTGGCCACCAGTTAAGGGGCGAGACTCTGGACGATTTTATCGGTCAGTTTGATGCCCATATCGGCGACCCGCCGGATGTGCTCTCTTCCCTGTTACAGGACAGTTGCCTGTCCCGGGTCACGGATATCTCCTTCCAGGTGCATTCTGTGGAACCTGAACATGCCGATGTGCTCCGTTCTCTGGAGTTACTGTCCCGCTATATCGCCCCGGTGTTGCGCAAGCATGCGCCAAAGACATTGTCAGAGAGGTCTTTATGAGTGAAATTCACGATCTGGTTCAGAAGTTATCAGCCATCCCCGCCGGTTCAGAACTGGCAGAAAGCCGGCAGATCCGTAGCGCGGCCACGGAGCATACTCAGGGCAGTTATCAGGCGTTATTTGGCGCCGGCAGCGATCTCTTCCCTTTGTCACTGCGTGCACTGGTCGCGGCCAGTGTCGCGGGCTGGCACCATGCCGATGCCCTGCAACAACATTACTCCCTACTGAGTCACCCGGCTGAAACCTCTGCGCGGCTGGAAGCTGCACTGGCCTTCGCACACCGCCTGACGTTTGAACCGGTGGCGGCCAGCCCGGATGATTTACAGAAGCTGCAGCAGGCGGGCTGGGAGACTGACGATATTATTACCCTGGCGCAGCTGATTGCTTTTGTCAGCTTCCAGAGCCGCTTAATTCATGGTTTTTCATTGCTGACGGCGCCTCAGGATGGTGCTGTGGCAGAGCCTGGGCCGGTGGCTGCGGGGCGCTGGCATACCCATCCACAGACCCGACAACACCGTCCGGCGCCGGTCGCCTTTACCCAGAAAAACCTGGGCTGGGAATCCTGGCTGGCGGCGAAACCTTTCGCTGAATTCAGCCCTGAGCAGCAGGAAACACTGATTCGCTTCGGGCATCAGGATTCCGAATACTTCCGGTTACTGGGCCGTAATCTGCCGGTACTGGAACAACGTACACTGACCGATAAAGGTATTTTCTACACCAATGGCGGTCTGGCCCGTGCCGAACGTGAGCTGGCTGCGGCAGTCACCAGCAAGGTGAACGGCTGCATCTATTGCGCCTCGGTACATGCCCGTAAAGCGACACAGTTGTCGAAGCAGCGGGATGATGTGGCATTGCTGCTCCAGGTGCAGCCGGGAGATCCGCTGTCGGCAGGTCAGAATGAACGCTGGGAAGCAGAGATTGAGGCCGTGGCCGCATTATCCGTGACGCCACCACAGCTGACCACTGCACATCTGCAACGCCTGCGTGGGCTGTCGCTTTCTACCCTGGAAATCACCGATCTGCTGCAGTCGGCGGCGTTCTTCGCGTGGGCGAACCGGCTAATGCTGACTCTGGGCGAGCCTTTTATTCCTGAGGAAACAGCGGAAGCGGCGGCGTAACCCGGGGAGCGGGGAAGCGATCGCCTCCCCGCTGGATTATGATATTCCCGGCAACACTATCAACCACTGTTCCGTCAACTGTCTGCTCCATTCGTCCTTCTGTTCCCTGTTTTCTGTTCTTTGTCTTTGATAACCCCGTGTCCCTGGCGGAAACAGGACTTTTTCGCCGGTTAGAAAGCATTGTCAGAATGGCCCGCAGGGCTTTGCTCACCAGAGTGAAAACCAGGCTGTGGGTTCTGCAGGGTATTAGCGCCACTGATTAGCACACAGGACTGTTAAAGCATCCGGTGAGCGCTTATTATCAGCCACAGATGTTTATCCCTGACGGGAGATTACGATGTTTCAGGGAATCAAACGGCTGGCCGTCATACTCTGTTGCCTTCCACTGCCGACGTTTGCCGGGTTGTATCATATTAATCCGCAGCTCAGTCACCTGGTATTGCACTGGCAGATGATTGGGGTCAGGGAATATCATGCGCGGTTATCTGAGATTAACGGCGATGTTAGTTTTGATAAGCAGCAGGATACACAGATTCACCTGCAGGCCAGCCTGCCGATCGCCAGCCTTGATGCTCATAATGGGCTGTTGACCCGTGCGCTGAAAAGCGCGTCGTTTTTTAATCAGTCTGCTTATCCGGACGCTTTCTTCAGCAGCAGCCGGATGGTGGCGTTGGGCAATGGTCGTTACCGGGTATTCGGCAGCCTGCAGATTAAAAATGTGCGCAAGCCACTGGTGCTGTATGCACAGCAGAG
>Ga0157363_1000883_pt1 | contig 24011 bp, 19 predicted proteins | sample AttsexASBM1_FD_111477 | JGI IMG/M metagenome (GOLD analysis project Ga0157363, IMG submission 111477) | Fungus gardens microbial communities from leaf cutter ant in Ribeirão Preto, State of São Paulo, Brazil - Atta sexdens ASBM1 | ecosystem: Host-associated > Fungi > Mycelium > Unclassified ... | reverse complement strand
GGACGCAGGGGTCACACTCATTGAACTGGCAAATTGCGGCAACATGCCCATGATTGCGAATTCGCCGGTCCCTACAACGAAAGTGCAGGCCATCAGCGTCATCATGGCCGCGCCGACACCGTGAGGCGCCACCGAGCGCGTAAGATCGCCGGGCAAGTGAGTGTTTTCCATATTCACAAGTATTTCCGTGTTGAGCCGCACCACGATGTCTGCGACGCGCGTCGTTTAACATAGCTCAATACAAACGAAACCTTATACTATTGTTGCAACGCCAAAGGAGTCGGGACGAAGAAGCAGCAGGAGCTTTAAAGCTTCACGATCCAGAGACGAACGCTCGACAATAATAGAACAGGCAGTGTCGAGACTCTTTACAGGATGCTTGTTTTACGGCGCTGACCGATCGGTCATTCTTACTCTTCCCCTGAGAGGCATTCCGCCATACACAATGAGTAATGACGATCTGAGAAAGCGAGACGACGCTTGCAACAGTCACGGGTATCAGGACCAGAAACACAGGCGGCGCCACAATGGCAGCTTGATACACGCGACAATGCGAGCATTCTGACCCTGAGCGGCACATGGCTTGCTCGAACTGGTAATATTCCTGCATTCCCCGAGAACGGCCTCGACAAGGCACACAAGGGCACCCAGCTTTCGTTCGATACCGCGCACATAACAGACTGGGATACTGGTCTGATCGCATTTTTATGGGACCTGAAGCGCGTAGGGCATGATGCGGACATCGCTCTGGACATGCAGTCCCTGCCTGCTCCTGTCCGGCAGTTGTTGCAACTCCTGCCCGATGCACCGCAGGACGCTCCAGCACCACATGCAAAGCGCATGCCTGTTCTGGAAAAAATCGGGCAAAGCAGCATCAGTAGTCTGGAGGAAGTTGGCACCGTATCCGAACTCGCAGCGCTGACAGCCAAAGGCGCTTTTCAGGCAGTCCGCGGGCGCAGCCGGATGCGCTTTGTGGACATTCTGGCGAACACCGCAGATGCAGGCCCCTACGCCCTTCTGATTGTTGGCGTCGTGAATTTCCTGATTGGCGCAATTCTGGCATTCGTAGGCGCTGTTGAACTTCAGAAATTCGCAGCTGGCGTTTATGTCGCAAGCCTCGTCGGGATTGCGATGGTTCGTGAAATGGCAGCGGTCATGACGGCCATCATCATGGCTGGCCGCACCGGAGGCTCCTACGCCGCACGCATTTCCACCATGCAGGGCAACGAAGAAATTGATGCCCTGAACGTGTTTGGCATTACGCCTTCAACCTACCTGATCCTGCCTGCAGTCCTGTCGCTCGTGATCACCATGCCGTTCCTATATCTGTATGGATGCCTGATAGGCATTCTCGGCGGCTTTATCGTGTCGATCTCAATGCTGGACCTCACACCTGCGGGATATTTCCATCAGACGTTCATTTCATTTGGGGTGGGCCAGTTCGTATTTGGCTTCGTCAAAAGTATTGTCTTTGGAGCGTTCATCGGCCTCACGAGTTGCCGGATCGGCCTGAAGGCCGGACGATCTGCTGCGGATGTCGGAATTGCCGCAACCCGGGCGGTCGTTGTGGGGATTGTGGGTGTCATCGCCATTGATGCCATTTTTGCGGTTCTGGCCGATGTCATCGGGATTTAAGAACATGACCGATCAGCCCATCCTCTCCATGCAAGACGTAACACTCGCGTTCGGCCCCAAAATCATCCAGAAAAACATAACACTGAACGTCCGCAAGGGCAGTATTTTCGCGGTGATGGGTGGATCTGGCTGCGGTAAGAGCACATTGCTCAAAAGCATGATTGGCCTACTGCGCCCCACAACGGGTGCTTATCACGTTCAGGGCGATAATTACTGGAGCGGTACCGAAGCCGAGCGGACGGAAGTCAATCACAGATTTGGTGTGTTGTTTCAGAGCGGCGCATTATGGAGTTCCATGACCATCGGCGAGAATGTCGCTCTGCCTTTGCAGATGTTTACGGACCTCAAACCGCCAGTCATTCGTCGTCTGGTCGAACTCAAGCTTGGTTTTGTTGGCATGCTTCAGGCCATAGACCTCTACCCTTCCGAAATCAGTGGCGGCATGCGCAAACGGGCTGGCCTGGCACGTGCCATGGCGCTTGATCCCGACATCCTGTTTTTCGACGAGCCTTCAGCAGGGCTCGACCCGATTACGTCTGCAAGGCTTGATGATCTGATTCTGAATCTGCGCGACGGCCTGGGTGCTACGATCGTCATCGTAAGCCATGAGCTTTCCAGCCTTTTCAGCATCGCCGACGATGGCATTTTCCTGGATGCCAAAACCAAAATTCCGATCGCTCATGGCTCTCCGAGAGACCTGCGTGACCATTGCGATGAACCTCAGGTGCATGCCTTCATGCATCGTGAACGCGACGAAAAAGGAAGCAATTGATGAACAGACAAGCCCTTGTTGGCGCGTTCGTTCTCGGGGGGATCGCACTGCTCGTTGCGGCGTTCGTGCTATTTGGAAACTTCCATCCATTCACCCGCACCGAAAAAGCAGTTCTGGTGTTCAACGGAGCATCATCAGGCCTCTCTGTTGGCGCACCCGTGACGTTCCGGGGCGTTCAGGTCGGAGCGGTGGACCGCGTCGTCATCGAATATGATGCGAACACAAAGAAAGCCTTCATCCCAGTTTATATCACCATGCGCCCAGACAACATTGTTCTCGCAGGAAGCAATAAAGCCAGCATGCCACACCTGCGGGATCTGGTTGCACAGGGGCTGCGTGGAGAAATGAACCTGCGCAGTTTTGTAACGGGCTCATCTGAAATCGATCTGGATTTTGCACCCGGCACACCGGCCGTCCTGCACCCTGACATCGCAACTGTGACCGAAATCCCCACCAAGCAATCTACCATTCAGGCCATGACGCAGACTTTGCAGGACCTGCCCATCAAACAGCTTGGTGACAACGCAAACACCGCGATGATCGCAATTCAGGAACTTTCCGAACAGCTTGACCGAGACCTTCCCCCGCTTGTGAAAAGTGTTCATGAGACATCGGACCAAAGCCAGGCAATGATTATGGCGACCCGGGACCTTGTCGAAAAACTTCAGCCTGAACTCATGCGCACCCTCCAGAGCGTGGACCGTCTGGCCAATGCTGGCACGGACCAACTCGACGCACGTGGCAAAGAGCTCCATACCCTGCTCCAGACCAGCAATGACACCATCGCCAGAGCCGGAAAAAGCCTGAACAATATCGACAGCATGACATCACCGCGCTCTGCAGAACGCGTTAATCTGGAGGCCAGCCTCCGCGATCTGGCCGCTGCGGCATCAGCACTGCGTGGCTTTGCCGGAGACGTCGAGCGCAATCCGCAACTGTTGCTGACGGGACGCCGCCAATGAAATTTTCCTCCGCCTCGCTGGCCATTGCCACACTTCTGTTCAGCGGATGTGCATCCCCGCCGATACATTTTTATACGCTCGGAGCCCCAGCCGTACCGGGTGTTGCCCCTTCCCTTTCCGCTACAACGCACGTGATGGCCGTCACGCGCATCACCTTGCCGGATTATCTGGACACGCAGGATATTGTAGTACGTGACGGAGACCAGATTGACCGAAGCCCGAATGCTCGCTGGGCAAGCAGGCTTTCACAGGGCGCCACGGACCTTCTGGCCGCACGCCTGGCACAAAGCTGGCCCTCTGTATTCGTGACCACTCAACCCCAGAGCGGAACACCGGACAACCGGCTCTCCGTAAATGTAAGTCGCCTCGACATCACGCATGACGGTCAGGGAACGCTTGAGGCAGACTGGGCTATTATCCCCCGCGACGAACACCTGCCTATCAAACACCAGCGTGCAGTCTTCACCACACAAGGCAATGTTTCGACCGATACGGGTAACGCGGCTCTCACACGCAACTTGCTTGAGCAGCTTGCTTCAAGGATTGCACAAACCACAACACCCTGAGGGCCACTCAACTTGGGTGATGTGCATTGAAAACTGACCACCCCGTGCGCTGAACGAGGCGTTCCAGCGCACGGGTACCAAGCAGCGAATTGCCATGTCGGTTCAAACCCGGCGACCAGACCGCGACAGAAGCAATGCCAGGCGCAATAGCCAGAATGCCACCACCCACGCCTGATTTCCCCGGCAATCCAACACGAATGGCGAATGCGCCAGAGCCATCATAATGGCCACACATCATCATCAGCGCCATAATGGTCCGGGCATTACGCGGTGAAATTACCGCCTGTCCCGTCATGGGATTGCGTCCGCCCGTCATCAGATAAGTGCCTGTTTCTGCCAGCTGCTGGCAGTTCATTGTCAGGGCACACTGATGGAAGTAGAGATCAAGGGTATCAGGGACCAAATTATGAATATTCCCGAAATTACGCATGTAATTCGCAAGAGCAGCATTTCGAAAACCAGTCTTTTTTTCCTGAAGCGCTACATTCCGATCAATCGTGATACCGCTCTTATCGCTCACAAGAGGGCGCACAAGATCCAGAATTTTCTGCTGTGCGCCTTCAACACCATAATGCGAGACCAGCACATCAGAGACCACGATGGCCCCCGCGTTGATGAAAGGATTGCGGGGAATGCCCAGTTCGCTTTCAAGCTGCACAATGGAATTGAAAGCGCTGCCTGACGGCTCCTGCCGTACGCGCTGCCAAAGATCATCACCCAGCAGGTCAAGCGCCAGCGTGAAACCGAATATCTTCGAGACACTCTGAATAGAAAAGGCCTCGTTCGCATCCCCGACCGTATGTACCTGGCCATCTGCCTCGATAACCGCCATGCTGAATTTTGCAGGATCAACACACGCCAGAGGCGGAATATAATCCGCGACAGCCCCACGCTCGGAGACACCGCGCATTTCTTCGGCAATATCTTCAATGATGGTTGTGATTGACGTCATCCGCTTCTTCCAACTGACATAGTCACCGAAACTAGCAGCAGTGCGACGAAAGAAACACTTCTGCCTCGCCCGAATATGGCAGGTGTAGAAGACTGGATGCCACTGCTTTCAGATGGATTTTGATCAAGCGATAAATGGCCGAGCCACAACGATGACCATGCTTACAGACACGCTGAAGATCCATTCAGGTCACTATCGTACGGGTATTCGGGGCGAACAAACGCCCCGATAAAGACGCTATGAGACCATCATCAGAGCGGCATTCCCGCCAGCTGCCGTCGTGTTCGTGCTGACACAACGTTCAAGAACGAGAGCCTCCAGACGATATGAACCATCATCATCGTTGGTATGCAGCGTAACGATCTGTCCGGTACGCTTTGCAAGCACTTTTCCCAGAGCCAGAAGATCCGGCGCATCATGTGAACACAGAGCGACATCAATATGGTCCGCCAGATCAAATGGACGGATCCACTCCGAAAGTGTCGCCGGGAGGTTGGGAAAAGCGTCAAACATTTCCGGAAGCACAAGCACCCTGTTGCCCGTAGCAAGTGCCGCCGCAGCCTGACTCAACAGCGATGCAGCAGAGCCACCCGCACAAAGAACATTTCCCCGAGGCGACAGGCTGTACAGGTTTTTCTCGCCGACAGGACCAGGAAGAGTCAGCTCCGTGCCTAAAGGCGTGCTCGTCAGCGCCGGTGCAGACGGTCTGACCTCGCGCTCCCGCATCCACGCAGTATAAATGCTCATAATGGACGGCAGGGGCTGGCGCAGAGACATCGGCAACAGAGGGGAAACGGCCAGAAGACGTCTTAGATATAGCGGGCCACCTGCCTTGGGGCCCGTGCCTGAAAGCCCATGACCACCAAAGGGCTGAACGCCCACAACAGCCCCGACCAGATTACGGTTCACATAAACATTGCCAGCATGCGTGCGCTCCGTAACGCGGGCGATGGTCCTGTCGATCCGGGTATGTACACCAAATGTCAGCGCATAACCCGTCGCGTTGATATCATCCATAAGACGATCCAACCCCGCACGTGGGTAGCGCACCACATGCAGAACCGGACCGAAGACTTCCCGCTTTAGTACAGCGATGGACGGAATTTCAATGAGTGTGGGCGGTACGAACATCCCTTCCTCACAGCCCACGGACAGCGGAGCCTGATACACACGATAGCCCTTGGCCCTCATCTCCTCGATATGACGAAGGATGCCTGCCTGTGCTTCAGACGAAATAACCGGCCCGATATCAGTCGACAGAAGCTGCGGATTGCCAGTGCTCAGCTCTGTCATGGCGCCCTTGAGCATCGTCAGCACGCGATCCGCGCTTTCTTCCTGCAAACACAGCAGGCGCAACGCGCTACATCGTTGACCTGCACTATCGAAAGCCGAGGAAAGTGTATCTGCGACAACCTGCTCGGAGAGTGCCGAGCTATCCACGATCAGGGCATTCTGGCCACCTGTTTCGGCAATTAGGGGAACCGGAGTTCCATCCGGATTAAGCCGGTCAGCAAGCTGCTTCTGAATAAGGCGTGCAACCTCTGTAGACCCGGTAAACAGAACACCCGCCACCCGAGGATCACGCACAAGTTGTGCCCCTACGTCTCCAGCACCCGCGACAAGCTGCACCGCAAATTCCGGAACACCAGCTTCATGCAGGATCCGTACAGCCTCCTGAGCAATGAGTGGTGTCTCCTCGGCAGGCTTTGCCAGCACCACATTGCCCGCTGCCAGCGCGGCGGCAACCTGCCCCAGAAAAATAGCCAGCGGGAAATTCCAGGGGCTGATGCACGCCACAACGCCCAGAGGCTTCGATGTGGGCTCAGAAAATACCTCTCGTGAGCGCGCCGCGTAATAACGCAGAAAATCAACAGCCTCGCGGATTTCCGCTACCGCATTGGCATAGGATTTTCCCGCCTCCCGAATGATCAGCCCCATGAGAGGCTGCATCTCGTCCTCAAGAACATCCGCTGCCTTTTCCAGACACAGCGCACACTGATCCGCCGAAAGCACCCCCCACTCCGTCGAGGCTATTTCTGCCGTGCTGATTGCTTCTGCCACGCTTTCCGCGGAGGCAAACACGATATGCCCCACGACATCCTGCAAATTAGCGGGATTGAGAACAGCGTGATCGCCCTCACCCCCCCATGTACGAGAAGCCGAAAGCACATCCGCAAGGGCGTGGAGCGTGGCTTCATCCGCCAGATCCAAACCCTGAGAGTTGGACCGCTCAGGCTGATAAAGGTTTCCGGGCAGACTGATGGACGGATTGCCCGCGCAATCTCCGGCAAGCATAACGGGATCTTCTATGAGTGTATCGACGGGGACGTTCTCGTCCTGAATACGATTTACAAAAGATGAATTGGCACCGTTTTCCAGCAGGCGGCGCACCAGATAGGCGAGCAACGTTTCATGTGTCCCCACAGGTGCATAAACCCGAACCGGGCGGTTCATCTTTTCAGGGCCAACGACCTCCTGATAAAGCGCCTCACCCATCCCATGCAGACACTGGAACTCATAACTTTCATCCGTAAAATCCGGACCTGCAATCGTGTAGATCGTCGCAAGTGTCTGGGCATTATGCGTCGCGAATTGTGGAAATATCTGCTGTGGGACAGACAGAAGTTTGCGGGCACAGGCGATATACGAAATGTCGGTATGGTTTTTGACCGTAAATACTGGAAAATCGCTTAGACCGTCCGTCTGCGCGCGCTTGATTTCACTATCCCAGTAAGCCCCCTTCACCAATCTAACCATCAGACGATGGTCGCTGCGCCGAGCGAGATCAATCACCCAGTCCAGTACGAATGATGCACGCTTCTGGTAAGCCTGAACTACGAAGCCAATGCCTTTCCAGCCCCGCAACGCTTCATCGAAGCAAAGGGCCTCCAGAAGATCGAGAGACAGTTCCAGACGGTCCGTCTCCTCGGCATCAATATTGAAGCCGATGTCATAGCCACAAGCCAGACGCGCAAGCTCGGTAACTCTGGGCAGAAGTTCCTCTAGAGCGCGCGCGCGCTGAAGCCGACTATAGCGCGGGTGCAGAGCTGAAAGCTTTACCGAGATGCCTGGTCCACGATAAACGCCCTGCCCCGCAGACGCCTTACCAATTGCATGAATTGCCTGCTCATAATCACGATAATACCGCTCGGCATCTTCTGCTGTCGTCGCGGCTTCACCAAGCATATCGTATGAATAGCGGAAGCCTTTTTCATTGAACTTCCGACTATTCTTCAGAGCATGTTCGATTGTCTGTCCAGTAACGAACTGCTCGCCCATCAGACGCATGGCCATATCGACGCCACGACGGATCAACGGCTCACCGCAACGCGCGAGCAGGCCTGTCAGCGCCCCCGAAACGCCGTCCAGTTCATGAGATGAAAGCAGACGCCCGGAGAAAACCAACCCCCATGTGGCAGCATTTACAAAAAATGTACTGTCGGCACCAAGATGCTCACGCCAGTTGGCGCCTCCTATCTTGTCGCGAATTAGCGCGTCCCGTGTGGCTATATCTGGAATGCGAAGCAAAGCTTCCGCCAGACACATCAGGGCAATACCTTCCTGCGTCGAAAGATCGTACTCACGCACGAGCCCTTGAACCAATCCCGTGTCCCCGGCAGTGCGGAGCGATTTCACCAGATGGCGCGCCGTGTTCTTTACATTACGCACGGTTTCCGCCGGAAGCGTCGCCTCCAATGCGAGTGCTGCAACACGCGACGCCTCAGGAACGCGCGTGTTTGCCGTAATGGTCTGACGAAGAGAGGAACGCGCAGGCACCGCAGTCTGCAAGGTCGAAAAAGGCTGTGTCATTACAGATTGATCCGGGAAAAATTTTCATCTCCGCTCTATCGTGACTTATGAAAAATTAAACATCGAATATCATTATGATGAACGAATTAAATTCAGTAACCTCGTATTTTTTCGAATTAAATTCTGCACTGAGGGCACTCATGGACGACGTCGATAAAAAAATTCTCGTTCGTTTACAACAGGATGGAAGGATCACGAATCTGGAACTTTCCCGCCTGATCCATCTTAGCCCAGCCGCCACACTTGAGCGCGTTCGCAAGCTTGAACAGACAGGTATCATCCGCGGATACATGGCCAAGCTGGACCCAGACGCCCTTCAATTGGGTCTGCTCGTGTTTGTGCAAGTGACCCTCGACAGGACAAGCCCGGGAATTTTCGATGACTTTTCAAAAGCCATAAAATCCATTCCCCAGATCAGCGAATGCCACATGGTGGCAGGGGGGTTCGACTACCTCATCAAGGCACGCGTGCGCGATATGAATGCCTATCGCAATTTCCTTGGCAAAACGCTTACGCGTTTGCCTGGTATTCGACAAACTCATACCTACACAGTGATGGAAGAAGTAAAGTCAAACAATGAACTTCCTTTATAGATCAAATACATCAAATTATTATTGAATTCTATATCTCTTTATAAAGGACCCATGATACCTGCGGAAACAAGCGCTGCCCGATAGCTTCTGGTGCAGAAAGTCCCTCTCACCTGAAGGATCAAGGGACTTTATTTATATGCCTATGATGTTGCCCTGCGTCAGCGCCTCCTACAAAGCTGATCCGCTTGCCACATAGGAACGCAGGTTTCGCTCATTATTAAACTAATTTACTTCGTTATTTTATTTAATATCGAATCATATTGTCTTTCAGAAAAATACCATACTAGAGTGTCAATGTTCTATTAATAACCACCAAAGATAGTTTAATGTCTTGTCCTGCCTAACCTGACACTCGTTGCGCCCCGGCGTGCTTTCAAAAACCGGTTTGCTCTTTTCCTTCGGGAACAAGGTGCTGCCTGCAGGCTATCTGAAATGTCCAATATTTCTCTACGATCCCAGAAGCTCGAAAGCCTCTGGGGTGCAGGGCCAACTGCGCGCTATCCTCAGCTCAGGGCCACTTACGCGGCACTGTTCCAAAAGATCCGCGACAATGCCCTGGATGCAGAGCTCAACCGTGTTCTGCCTTTCGTGCCTCTACAGGCCCTCAAGGACGCAGGCTTCACGGCCCTTCGCGTTCCTGTCGAATTTGGTGGCAGTGGCGCAACACTGACAGAGCTTCTGGCGCTCATTACAGAACTCGGTTCGGCAGATTCCAACGTTGCACAGGCGCTCCGTGCGCATTTCGGCTTCGTTGAGCATCTCCTTTCCGAACCGGAAAGCGCCTATCGCACAAAATGGCTTATCCGTCTGGGGGCGGGAGAAACTGCCGGTGCGGCGGCGGCAGAAGGAGGCGGTTCGAAACGTGATCAGTTCAGCACCATCCTTGAAGAAAAGGACGGTCGCTGGGTCATCAACGGTAGCAAGTTCTTCACAACAGGATCGCTCTATGCGGACTGGTTGACCGTCACAGCAACCACCCATGACGGTCAGACCGCGAAATGCCTCGCAGCACGCCGTGACCCAGGTCTGGATATCGTAGATGACTGGGACGGTGTGGGCCAGCGGCTGACCGCAAGCGGCACCGCACACTTCCGGAACGTTCTGGCAGATAGCGACGACATCCGCTTTGGCAACGTCGCGTTCCCATATTCGCAGGCTTTCTTCCAGCTTTATCATCTGGCTACTGTGGCAGGCATTGCCCGCGCTGCCGCCACGGATATTTCCGAAGCAGTCAAGCGCCGCAAACGCGGCTTTAGCCACGGAAACGCCGATCTTCCCGCACAGGACCCACAGATCCTGGAGATCGTAGGGCGTGTTTGCAGCAGCGCGTATGTCGCGGGGGCCGTTGTCTCCAGTGCATCACGCGCCTTGCAGGCCGTTTATGACAGCACCGAAGACGAGCGCGAAAATGCTGTGGTACGTGCAGAGCTTGAAGTCTGGCAGGCTCAGGATCAGGTTCTGCCGTTGGTTCTCAATGCAGCCAGCCTGCTGTTTGATGCACTGAGCGGCGCTGCGACGCTTCGTTCAGCCGGGCTTGATCGACATTGGCGCAACGTCCGCACAATTGCAGGGCACAACCCTCGCGTTTATCGCACGCGCGTAGTGGGTGATTACGCTGTCAATGGAACGCCTCCGCCCGAACAGTGGCGCGTTGGCCTGTCTTCGTAAGGGCATCCGCACGATGACTTCCCCCACTCCGAACACATCGCGTGATCGATACATGGTGCTCAATGCATTCACCATGGCCACTGTTTCGCACCTCAATTACGGCCTGTGGCGACACCCGGCCGACCAAACCCACAGATACAAGGATGTCGATTACTGGGTTGATCTTGCCAAGCTTCTGGACCGGGAAGGGTTTGACTGCCTGTTCATCGCAGATGCGCTGGGACAGATCGATGTTTATGGCAACAGCCCGGCTCCAGCACTGAAGCATGGCATCCAATCGCCATTGATCGATCCACTGATGCTGGTCTCGGCAATGGCAGCTGCGACAAAGTCTCTAGGTTTTGGCATCACACTTTCCACCACCTACGAACACCCCTATCAATTGGCCCGAAAACTCACGACGCTGGACCATCTGACGAAGGGCCGCATGGGCTGGAATGTTGTTACGTCCCAGCAGGAAAGTGCTGCGCGCAATCTCGGCCTCGAACGCCAGATTCCGCATGACGAACGTTACGAACGCGCCGATGAATTCATGGACGTTGTTTACAAACTCTGGATGAATTCGTGGGAAAATGACGCGGTTATCCGTGATCAGTCCCCCGCTGGCAGCGGAAACTGGGTTTATACAGACCCCGGCAAGGTTCACCCGATCCACCACGACGGCAAATATTTCCGCGTACCGGACGCCCATGTTTCGGAGCCCAGCCCCCAGCGCGTTCCGGTCATTCTACAGGCAGGCGCATCAGCGCGCGGCATAGACTTCGCCGCACGACACGCCGAAGTTATATTTGTAGTCGGCGCGGATGCTGCCGGAACAAAAGCCAATGTCCGCAAGATCCGCGAGGAAGCCGAAAAGCTCGGCCGTGATCCTGCGTCCCTGAAATTCATTTCAGCTGCAGCGGTGGTCGTGGGTGAAACCGAAGCCGAGGCACTGGAAAAATTCCGGGATTACAAGACCTGGTATGATCCGATCGGCTCGATCATCCACTACTCCTCCATGACAGGTGTGGATTTTTCGCAGACGCCAACAGACAATGTCGTCACATACCGCAAGACCGAAGCAAGCCAGTCCGTGCTCAGCCAGTTCGATCCTGCCAAAAGCGGGCGCTCCTGGACGCTTGCGGAAGCGACAAGCCCCAAGGAAGGCTTTGGGCGTGCACGGACATTCGTGGGCGATGCGAAAGCCGTTGCCGACCAGATCGAAAGCTGGCTCGAAGCTTCGGAAACCGATGGCATCAACCTGATCCAGATCGTCAATCCAGGCAGCTATCTGGATTTTACCCGCCTCGTTCTTCCTGAACTGCGCAGCCGTGGGCGCATCCGTCCACAGGCAGCGGGCACGTTACGCCAGAATTTATTCCCCGGGCTGGCCTCCGGAATTCCAGCCACAAGCCATCCATCACGCTGTTGCCCGAACTCGTAAATCAAAAAGACCTGCCTCCAATTAACACTGTCTTTTCGGGTTAAAACCAATGAACCGTTCCACTTTTCGAGCGCGTAGCTATGGCGTCTCCTTCACCGTTGCCGCGTCCCTCTCATTTGGCATTGCCGTTGCAGCACCCGCAAAAAATGTCGATGAAACGGCCACCAAAAAGCCCGTTGCGCGCCACCATCCCCTGCACGTTCGTGCGCAGGGGGCGGAAACGATCGGGGTCGAAGGGCGCCGTCAGGCAAACTGGGTCTCCAACCCCGTATCAGCGCAAACCATCCAGAATTACGTCGCGGGCACTAATGCGCTGAAAGCGCTGACAACACTGCCTGGCGTGCTATTTAATTCCGGTGATCCACAGGGCGTCAACACCTGGCAGAACTCGTTTCTGATGCATGGTTTCGACCAGAGCCAGATCGGAATGACGCTCGACGGCATGCCTCTTGGCGACCAGCAATTCAGCAACGTCAATGGCCTCAGCCCCACATCCGCCATTTCGTCCGAGAATATTGACCGCATAGATGTTTCGGCCTCCACAGGCTCCGAAAGCGTGGCCAGCACGTCCAATCTCGGTGGCACCGTCCAGTTCGTTTCACGCGATCCCTCGCACCATCGCGGTGGCACCATAAACCAGACATTTGGCAGCAATTCCATGTATCGGACGTTTGTGCGCGTAGACAGCGGTGACCTGAATAAGCAGGGCACCCGCTTTTATGTCTCCTACGCACGCAACGACACAGATAAGTGGCGCGGCGGGCAGGAGCAGTTCATGCAGCAGGTGAATGCCAAAATCCTGCACCCCATCGGAGAAAGCAGCAAAATTACCGGCTTCTTCGATTATGCGGATCTGGAGATGCAGAACTATCAGGATTACAGCCTCGATATGTTCAACAACGGTGGTTACGCCATCGATAACCTGATCGGTACAAAGAACGGCTACGAAACGGCCTATCGCATTGCACTGGCGGAGCGTGGTCTCCCCGGCGGGGAAGTGCCTGCGGCATACGCGAAGCTTAAAAGCCCTTACACCGCGTCCTATTACGAAGGCGCACAGCTTCAGCATTCTTACATGGGCGGTGTTACATCCGACCTCGCACTGACAGATCGCCTGCGCTGGCAGTCCACATTTTACGGGCATCGCTCTTTCCAGCGTGGATCAGTCGCAAGCCCGCTTCTGGACTCTCCAACCGGCGCGCCGCTGATCGATCAGGTGACCCAGCCCGATACAAACCGCTTCGGCCTGCGCTCCTCACTATCCTACACAATTGCCCGACATGCCCTCAACGCGGGCGTCTGGTATGAAAACACCCATTTTGACGTCAACAAACTGGCGTATTCCGAGCCACTTCTAGCAGATGTGCTCAACGGGACGGCAACGCCTGTCAATGGACTGAGCAATCTGGGCACGCCCTTCCAACGCATGTACGAGCAGGTATTCAACACCAATACGTTCGTAGGATACGTGCAGGACACGTACCACATCACAAACACCATCGCGCTGCATGCAGGGTTCAGGTCCGTTCTGAACACCACGCGTGTTGGCGTTCTCGCCAACTGGGAACCTTACACACGCACGACCGCACTCTCGGGCGGAAATTCACTGTCCGTCAGTAAGCCCTTTCTTCCACATTTCAGTGGCGAATGGCGCTTTGCGAGAGGGCATCAACTCTATTTCGATATTGCCGAGAACGTAAAAGTCTACCCGGTTTCCGGGTACAACAGCGGCACGTCTCCCCTCTCGACCACACAAGCCGCCTTCGAAGCCTCGCGGAACAGTCTGCAACCAGAAACAGACTGGAACTACGCCGTCGGATACCGCTATCTGGGGAAAATCGTTTCCGGCTCGCTCTATGCTTACCGCACGGATTTCTCGAACCGGCTGCAACGTATTTCCACAGGCCCGACCACCAACCCATACACTACGATCAAAAACGTCGGCGGCGTTGCGATGAATGGTGTGGATGCCGGACTGACACTGACTCCGATCCATGGCCTCAGCCTGAGCAACAGCATCAGCTATAACCACGCGACTTACAGCGACAACGTCCCTGCAACCGTCAACGGGCAGCAGATCATCTATCACATCAAGGGGCAGCAGGTCGTTGCTTATCCGCAACTCATGTATCGCGGACAGCTTTCCTATACCTGGCATAACGCTTCCGCACATATCGAAACGCAATATGTCGGCAAACGTAACCTCAGCTACACTGGCGATACGAAAGTACCGGCTTACTGGCTGACCAATCTAGGCGCCCGATACGACCTGACTAAAACGCTGCACCGTTTCAGCCCAAGCAGCTTTGTCCATAACCTGTCCATAGATTTCAACGTCTATAACGTTACGAACGTCAAATACATCTCGACGATGGGCCAGAACGGCTATCCGATGAGCGGTGATTACCAGTCCATCGTGCTTGGTGCTCCCCGGCAGTATTTCGGCTCCGTACACGCGGATTTCTGATCCCATGTCAGAGCAGATCCAACACCTCTCCACCCCGGCGCCAGAATTGGTGCCACCCTTGGTAGGCTACCGGCCCCAGACATTTACAGCGCAATATCTGGGGCTGCTGATCTTCATGATCGGAGATGGCGTCGAGATTGGCTACCTGTCCCCCTTTCTCGTCTCGGCCGGACAGACCGAACATTTCGTAGCTCTAATATTTACGGTCTATGGGCTCGTTGCCGCCATCGGTGCATGGTTTTCGGGCCTGCTCTGCGATGTTTTCAGCAGCAGAACCATCATGACGGCTGGTCTCACCTTATGGGTGGTGCCGCAGATTCTTTTCCTTTTCATCGCCATCCCATCGCACTCAGACGCCCTTCTGCTTCTGACATACGGGCTGCGAGGTGCCGGATATCCACTATTTGCATACGGGCTACTGACACTGCTCGTAAAATCGGTGGAGAAAAAACGTCTGGGTCTGGCTGTAGGGCTGTTCTGGTTCTGCTTTACCTGCGGCCTACCGACGCTCGGATCGGTTGTCGCTGAAATGCTCCTGCCTCATTACGGGCAATACGTCACGCTGTGGATTGCACTGCTCGCCGTAGCCAGCGGCGGTGTGATCGCCCTCAGCAATATGGGGCATACGCGTCATCAATCCGCCATCACATCTGCTGGCTGGAACGACGTTCGCGATACCCTTGGTCTCACACTCGTGCTTGTCCGCAAAAATCCCTCTCTGGGGCTGGCCTGCGTGGTACGAGCCATCAATTCCAGCGCAGCACACGGCATCATCGTGTTCATGCCGTTCTATTTTACGACAACGCTCGGCCTCACTTCGGGCAACTGGATCCGCTTTCTCGAAATCATTTTTGGAAGCAATATTATCTTCAATCTCGTGATCGGCTTTGTCAGTGATTTCATTTCCTGGCGCAAAACCATCATCTGGTTTGGTAGTATCGGCAGCGCTCTGACCTGCGTTGGAATGTACTGGCTCCCTGCACTTTATGCCCATACCAGCCTTCCGCTCGTTTACCTCTCTGCAGCCCTGTTTGGGATGACACTGGCCGGGTACGTACCACTTTCTGCCCTGACACCCTCCCTCCTTCCTAAAAATCAGGGAATTGCGATGTCTCTGCTCAATCTTGGTGCAGGCAGCAGCGCCTGGATTGGCCCGTTCATTGTCTATCTTTTCAAATCATCGGTCGGGACCGTCGGCATCATCTACATTTATGCGGGCCTGTTTCTGCTCAGCGCGATCCTGACTGCCTTCATCAAACTTCCCCACAAACTCCAGCCAGCAACCGCATAACAGGCACACTGCCCGTCCCTGAAGGAAATGTTCTCATGTCCGACCGGCTTTCACATCCGGCCCTTTCCGCCGAAAAAGTAACAGCCCGCATCGGCGCCATCATCCATGGCGTGGACGCCTCCGTTGATCTTCCGCCCGATCAGCAAACCTATCTCCGAGAGGCGCTAGCCCGCCACAAAGTCCTGTTCCTGCGTGATCAGCATCTGGACGATGAGCAGCACGAAAAATTCAGCCGCATTTTCGGGGAGCCAATCCTCCACCCTACAATCGCTGCTCCCATAGGCACGAAATATACCTTCGAGCTAAAATCCAAGAACGGCAGATCAACGGATTCATGGCATACGGACGTCACATTCGTGCCCGCATACCCCAAGGCTTCAATCCTCCGCGCGCTGGTCATTCCGCCCTATGGTGGCAGCACCACATGGGCCAATACCGCCACGGCATATGATGACCTGCCAGAACCTCTGAAGCTGCTTGCAGACACCCTGTGGGCCATCCACGGGAACGATTACGACACCAATTATTATAAATTCGACGCCAACAAACACGAAATTGCTGAATTCAGAGCAGCTTTCGTCTCCAAGATCTATGAAACCGAACATCCCGTGGTTCGCATCCATCCGGAGACGGGCGAAAAAACACTTATCCTGGGACATTTCGTCAAAGGGCTGGCAGGCTTGCCTACCCTTGATGCAAACAAGATCATCGAGATCTTCCAGTCCTACATCACCCAGATTGAAAACACCGTGCGTTGGAGCTGGGCACCGGGTGACATCGCAATCTGGGACAACCGCGCCACCCAGCATTATGCCGCAGCAGATTTCGATACACACAGACGAGAACTCCGCCGCATCACCGTGAAAGGTGACACACCCATCAGTGTTAACGGGCGTAAAAGCCGCCTCCTCGTCGGGCCAGACTCAGGCGAAGCGCTGGACCACTGACAGCTCCAAAAGAAATCAGAGGCCATATGACATCAGAAACACTTCTGGACGCTCCACCTTCGCACGACGTGCGATCTGTCGTCACACCTGGCGACTTTCGTCAGGCCATGTCGCGTCTGAGTGCAGCCGTTACGATCGTCACAACCGATGGCCCGCTGGGGCCGCATGGAATGACGGCATCAGCTGTCTGTAGCGTGACAGACACGCCAGCCACTGTGCTGGTTTGCGTCAACCGCTCCACACGCTCTCACGACGTGTTGCGGGAACACGGGACGCTCGCAATCAATATTTTGAGCCATAAGCATCAGGATATTGCGATGCTGTTTGCCAGCAGCCGCAAGACCATGGAGGAGCGCTTTGCATCCGGGAGCTGGCATCGCGCCCATAATCATGCGCCTGTGCTTGCAGATGCAATCACAACACTGGTCTGCAGCATCAACAACATGCATGAAATCGGAACGCACTCCGTTCTATACTGTACGGTCGAAAACATTATGAATTCAAACCAGACGGTCGCTGGGCTCGCTTGGTTTGATCGTAATTTTCACGTTCTTCCACCTTACCAGAACGCTGAATAAAGTACTTTTCAAGCACCGGGCCGTGGGGTCAGATGCACCCCCGCCATCATGCAGCGAACCGATCCCCCTGCGAGCTCGATTGTTGGCACATCCAGCGGCAATAACGTCGCAGAGCGCTCGATCGCCCGCTTCTGCTCGACGCTCAACGCCCTGAAAGCGCGACGCGAAAGGGCGAGTACACGCCCCTGCGATCCCGAAAGCTCAAGCGCGTTTCCAGCAAAATCATTGATCTGGGAGAAAGACAGATCAATGATTTCGCGACCATTCTCACTCAAACGATCGCGGATTTCTGCCCGCCTGCGTGGGTTGGTGATCGTATCAAGCCCGATCAGGGCAAAATCTGTTCCAACGCACATCAGCACATTGGTATGATAGATGAGCTGTCCGGCTTCATCCGCGGCATCGAAAACAATCGGCTCAAAATTGAAATGCGTGCAGAAACGTTCCATCGCCACTTCATTGGTGCGGTTGGATTTTGCCGCATAAGCGATCCTGCTGATATGATCGAGCACCATGGCCCCTGTGCCCTCAAGCGAGAGTCCGTCCTGCTCCAGCCCCGAATAATCAATGACGTCCTGCACACGGTAATTGTGCTTAAGCAGCTCGATCACATCCGGACGGCGCTCAAGGCGACGGTTCGGCGAAAACATCGGGTACAGCGCAACATGACCACCCGCATGCGTCGAAAACCAGTTATTCGGGAATAACCGAGTCCGGCGTTTTTCTGCTCTCGTCTTCGAACATGTGAACGACAACACCTGCGGCTTCCAGCTTTTCCGCAGCCTGTGTCACTTCCGCATAAGCCTGCTCGGCGATGGCCTGAGCAGTGCGTGTTCCATCACGCTTCTGGAACACATTGTCCTGTTCGGTTTCCGGGTTTGGATAAAAATGATGCGGCCGGATCATGACCACTGCTTTGGGGGCCTGTACTGAAAAAGACGTCATGCCAAATATGTCCTATCCAAACAGAAAAAATCAGTACCGCGTCAGCAGACCAAACAGATCACGGGGATCCTTGGGTTCTGCAACAAGGTCTATTTCAACCTGAAAATCCGTATCCCGCACTTTGTCTCGCAGATATCGCAACGCCGAAAAATCTTCCGTGGCAAATCCCACGGAATCAAAAATCGTGATGTCCTGCTCAGTGCGACGTCCAGGCGCCTCACCGGTCATGACGTGCCAGAGTTCAGTTACCGGGAAATCTTCCGGCATCTGCTGGATTTCGCCTTCAATCCGGGTCTGTTCCGGAAATTCCACGAAGACCCGTCCACGGCTTAGAATATCAGCATGAAGCTCCGTTTTTCCGGGGCAATCGCCGCCAACAGCATTGATGTGAACACCAGCACCAATCATGTTGTCCGTCAAAATGGTGGCCTTAAGCTTGTCGGCCGTGACTGTGGTGATGATATCAGCACCCTGAACAGCTTCATGGCTGCTTCCGGCCACCGCAATTACCAAGCCGCTGTCGTTCATATTTGCACAGAATTTGCGGGCAGCATCGGGGTCCACGTCATAAACACGAAGATGCGTAATCCCCAGAAGAGCCTGAAAAGCCGTTGCCTGAAATTCGGACTGCGCGCCCAGACCAATAATCGCCATGACACGGCTGTCAGATCGCGCCAGATGCCGCGCTGCAACAGCGGACGTCGCTGCCGTTCGCAGTGCTGTAAGAAGTGTCATTTCGGAAAGCAGGAGCGGATAGCCGGTATTTACATCTGACAGAACACCAAAAGCAGTGACTGTCTGCAAACCTTCACGCGTGTTTTTCGGGTGGCCATTGACGTATTTGAAGCCATACAAAACACTATCCGCAGTAGGCATCAGTTCAATCACACCATCACTGGAATGGCTGGCAATGCGTGAAACCTTCTCAAACTCAGGCCAGCGGCGGAAATCATCCTCAATATAGCCTGCAAGTTCCTGCAGAAATGTTTTTATGCGGACATGCCGCACCAGTCGTACAAGATTTTCCACACCAACATACTGGACCATAATCTCACCCCTGCCTTGTTCGTGCAGGAATTATCTGCAAACAAAATGATTATTTTAACCGTCAATATGATTATATTATTATGATAATTTGATCATATTGCTATCCTATAAGGTACATATTGTCAGATGCATATTTTCGATAAGCTGGACCGGCAGTTGCTCGCCATACTTCGTCAGGATGGCCGGGCACCGGTCGCGAAACTTGCTGCTGCAATCGGCGTGTCCCGAGGCACTGTTCAGCTTCGGCTGGACCGCTTGCTGGAAAGCGGAGCCATTCTGGGGTTTACAGTGCGCGCCCGTGAAAACCACGATACCATCCGCGCCATTATGCTGATTGAGGTGGCAGGAAAATCCACCACAACGGTCATCAGATCTCTCCGAGCCGTGCCCGAACTGCACGCACTGCATACAACAAACGGCGCATGGGATCTCATTGCCGAAATACGGACTGACACGCTTGAAAATTTCGATAGGGTACTGCGGGAGGTCAGAATGATTGACGGCGTATTAAACTCGGAAACCAGCCTGATGCTCAGCACGATCTAAAGTCTTCCCGAAGCCCGGTCAGCCCATCAGATAGGATTGTAGTCTGGGCACAACAAACTCCAGAAAAGCCCTCACACGCTGTGGTGCCTGATGGCCCCCGTGATACAGCGCATGGATCGCCTCCTCATCGTCCAGCCGCGCTTCGGACAGAACTTCGACCAGCGCACCAGATCGCAGATCCTCGCGCACATGATACTGCCCCAGACGCGCAAGCCCACCGCCCCAGAGCGCCATCCGACGTACGGTTTCACCATTATTGGCCAGTAATGGCCCGCTCACCATCCGGTCTACGATCCGCCCCCCTTCCTGAAACGGCCACACAGGGGCCGCCCGGCGGAAATTGAATCCGAGACATTGATGATGATCGAGGTCTGCCACAATGCGCGGTGTTCCTTTCCGCGCCAGATAGTCCGGAGAGGCGACAATCACCCGTCGTGCCGCCCCGATGCGCCACGCTGTCAGCGTAGAGTCAGGCAGCGGTCCAACCCGAAGTGCAACATCCGTCCTGTCCAGATACAGATCCACCATTTCGTCTGACAGAGACAAATCCACGACAATTTCCGGATGCGCCTCCCAGAATGCTGGCAAAAGTGGCTCGAGCCCGAGCGCACCAAACGCGACAGAAGCATTGACCCGCACTATACCCTTGGGCTGTGCAGATCCCTGCGAAACAGAACGCTCGATATCGTCCAGTTCTGACAGCAATACCTGTGCACGCTCATAATAAAGCTGCCCTTCCGGTGTGATGGTCAGACGCCGGGTCGAACGCTCGACTAGCCTTACCCCCAAACGCCCTTCAATCCGCGCAATTAACTTGCTGACCGTTGAAGGCGTCGTCATGGAAAGGCGTGCCGCCTCCGAAAAACTCCCGCTTTCCACCACGCGCAGAAAAATCTGCATCTCGCCAACACGATTATCCATGACACCTCATCTATGAAACTGATGCACACGCTTTTGGGGAGTGGCCTCCGCTAATCAAGTGTCATGAACGCAGAAAAAGCCATGAAAGCCAGGGATCATTTTCACTTTATTCAGCCATACCATCAGTTTCCGCTTGCCGCACTGCCAGTAATGTGGGGACATTATTCTAAGCATTCTTGACGCGCTGGGACTGCCTGACCGGCGCAATTTCCGACGGTGACGCATCATCATCCAGTTCTGTCAGCCGTGCCATACGAACAGACACGATGACAGATGGGCCCTTTGGCGCGGCTTTTCAGATCCTGCTCCAACCACGCCAAAGTCCGAATAATGCCTGAACCAAGGTTTCGGGCACCATTACATAATCCGCTCTACATCTGTGATGTTAAGCTTTTATGACCGCACTCTGATAATCCCCCAAGACCAAAGGTAATCTGCGCGTTCTTATACAAACGGACCAATCGAATATTTCCTTTCTCCGGAAACGTCATGGTGGCAGTGTCTTCGCGACATTCACATGCACAGACAGGGCCGAGACGATGAACACCACAAAGCTTGCGCGATGCGCTGCCATCACACTGGGAACACTGGCCCTGAGCGCCTGCGCCACGACCCTGCCGCCCTCGCCAGCCATTCCTCTTCCGGCAGCCGGAGATCTTGTGAAATCTGCGCCGTTGGACGGAAAGCTGGCCCTGCCTAATGCTGGCACGTCACTAAGCATGACCTATCTGTCCACCAACGGCATTACCGGAAGCGGCACCATCCCCGTAACGGCCGAAGTGATTCTGCCCCCGGGACAGGCTCCCGCAGGAGGATGGCCAATTGTCGCCTGGGCTCATGGCACAGTCGGAATTGCATCACAGTGCGCCCCTTCACTTAATCCTTATACGCCGCGCAACTCGGCCTATCTTTCCGAGTGGATCAAACGTGGCTTTGCCATCGTCGCCACTGACTATCAAGGTCTGGGCACTTCCGGCGTTCACCCCTACCTGAACACCCGGGCCGAGGCTTACAACGTCCTGGATTCAGTGCGCGCCGCTCTGAAGGGCGTTCCGGGCCTGAGCAACAAAGTGATGATTGTCGGTCAGTCGCAGGGAGCCGGTGCCGCATTTGCCGCAGCAGCTTTCGCCCCTCAATACGCACCGGACCTGAATATCCGCGGCACTGTGGCCACGGGCATTCCTTATATGAGCCCGCAGATCGTGCAGGCCATGATGGCCTCAAACCAGAAGAAATCACCCAAGACCAAACAGGCGGCGTCTGTTGACCCCGTCGTGGCATATGGCCTTCTTATCGGCGCGTCTTATGGTGGTATTAATTCCAGCTTCGACCCTGCAACAGCGTTCACACCAAAAGCCATGAACGCCTATAATGCTGCCTCCAAGGTCTGCCTGACGCCCCTTCTGGATGAGGTCAAAAAGGATCACCTGACGCAGCGTAATGCGTTCCGTCCAGACATGGCAAAGGTCCTTACACCCGCTCTCAAGACAATGATGTACCCTACTCTCAAACTGAGCCAGCCACTCTTCGTGGGCACAGGCACAGCAGATGTGGACGTCGCAACGGCAGGACAGCTCGCTCTCGTACATGATGCCTGTGCTGCCGGGACACTGGTTCAGGCCCATCTCTACAAAGGCAAGGATCACTCCGGCGCAGTGCTGACATCCCTGCCCGATTCCGAAATCTTCACCAAGGCCGTCATGAACGGCGAAACCCTGCCCCCGCAGTGCTCACCCGTCGCGAAATAAGCGCCATATAACGGTCCAACCGCCGATATATGTGTCTCTCCCTGTCACGAGCCCTGCTCTGCCACGGGGAGAGACAAGAAACTGCTTCTGGACCAGATTTCTTTACGGATTTAGGGTTCTCACCATTCCCTCTATCCGAAAGCATCCCCTCTTGAGTGCTCCTGTTCATTACCTCACCGTCGAGGATCTGTTGCCAACCGTGGAATCTGTTCTCTCTTCAGAAACAGATCTCATCGCCAACATGGCAAATGTCGCTGCCCTGCTTTTCGAAGCACTCCCAGAAATCAACTGGGCCGGATTTTATCTGTGGAAAGATGGTGAACTCGTGCTGGGCCCGTTTCAGGGGCGACTGGCCTGCACGCGGATACCAGCAGGAAAAGGTGTATGCGGAACAGTCGCGACCGAACACAAAACACTGGTCGTACCGGACGTACATCTCTTTCCGGGCCATATTGCCTGCGATGCCGCATCTGAATCCGAAATCGTCCTGCCGATACTGGTAAAAGACCGTTTCATCGGCGTTCTGGACATCGACAGCCCGATCAAGAACCGCTTTTCCCAAGAAGATCAGATCATGCTTGAAAGCATCGTCCGTCTGCTGATCAACAGCATCACGGTCTGAACGCTGGCTCAATGTAATCTTCCGGCACCACGCGGTCTTTCCCCCAGCACTGCTTGGCCACCCTGAAAAGCGTCTCTCGCATCCAGCGATGGGTCGGCTCCGTATCCCATCGCGGATGCCACGCCTGATAGGCCGTGATGGGCGGCAGGAGAAACGGAAAATCGAAAACTGCCAGTCCCAGATTATGCACCGAGATGTGCTCCAGAACGAAACCAGGCAGAGGCAGAATCATATCTGTCTCGCGCATATTCTCGATCATCGCATGATATGTTGGCACAGTCAGAACCACATTGCGCGTCAACCCGTATGCTTCCTTTAGCACGGTATCAATTGGCCCTCGTGCACGACCGCGACGTGACACACTGATATAGTTATAGTCAGTCAATGTGTCAGGGGTGATCGGCCGGTCAAAAATCGGATGCCCCTTTCGCACAAGGCCGCGCATCTGATCCCGAAACAAAGTCTGGCGACGAATTTCGGACGTCAAGAGCTCTGTAGCTCCGATGTACAAATCAATC
>Ga0157363_1000882_pt1 | contig 24015 bp, 5 predicted proteins | sample AttsexASBM1_FD_111477 | JGI IMG/M metagenome (GOLD analysis project Ga0157363, IMG submission 111477) | Fungus gardens microbial communities from leaf cutter ant in Ribeirão Preto, State of São Paulo, Brazil - Atta sexdens ASBM1 | ecosystem: Host-associated > Fungi > Mycelium > Unclassified ... | reverse complement strand
CTAATAATAAAAATTTTTAGAAATAAAAGTATTTTAAATAAGTTATTTATTATATATATAAAACATATAACTATAATTGATTTTATCTGCCTTCAATTCTTCTTTTTTTGGCCGAGAGAAACACATGCTATTTGGCCTGCAATTGAGGTTCTTGATGTCATGAAGAGCTCTCAGTATCGAAATCACAGAAAGACCATTTGATCGCTATATATATATATAAATATATATATATATATATATATATATATATATGTATGTATGTATCGCGTATTACATCCTGAATATCAGATGATGATCGAATTAGTTATATGTATTCTGAAAGTATGGAAGTGTATAAAAAAATTGATGTTAAAAAAGATAAAAACTTTCGTTATCATTTGATACAAATTACAATCTTAATAATGATGCGTTGTTTTGATATAAGGTAATGCTTGCTCTTTTAAAAATAATTTATTTTCCTGAAAGCAACGATACGATTTACTAAATGAGCATAAAGTTGTACGGAAAAGATGAACGAAATTAAGAAGAAGATTTTTGTTGATAAAATATATCTTATTCCTTCATATGATGTTTGAATCCTTTCTTTTGATATTGATGGTAAACTCAATACTCGAAAACCGGAATATCAAACCAGTGTTTCTTAAATTACAGGATAATGAAAATTAAAGGTTTTTTTACAAGCTAAGTTTTAGTTCTTTTAATAAGTGAGAAAATTAATGAGTTAATTAAAAAAATCTTCAGACAATTTTAAGTGAATTTTATCGTAACAGAATCTTAATTTCGTAATTTCACTAAAATATTCATCACTGAAAATTAAGAAAAAATAAGAAGGATATCTTACAAAATATTTAATAAAAAAACATTAACTTAAAATTTATTAATGAAGTAACAGAAATTTGCACTGTAAAAAAGAAATTTTTTAAATACCCTATAATATTATACTCTTAGCAAGACTTTTACAAGATCACATATGAACTGTAGAATACATCCAATTTTATGAAATCATCAGGTGAACTCGCAGCAGGCAACTACTGTCTGCGACAGAGAGACTTTTACCGCCTTTATTTCTGCGCGAGAGACTTTCGTCGAATTCGCTTCGCGAATAATTCCGTCATTTTTCCATGTGGATGAATCTCATTGTATGATTGTCGCCGTAGATTATCAGAGACACATGTACCCTGACGAGGCATGTCACTCTCTACGACAGAGGAAGACTCGAGATATCTCTAAAATTGTGGAATTTCACTTCGAATTTGCCAACTTTGCTAGTCGGATGCTTTCGCGACTCGGTGATTTAACGGTATTAATTAAAAGCGAAGAGAATGATCATTTAAAATGATTAAAATTGAAGAGTTGAACAAGAGTTTTTCCGATGCTTTAAACAGTCGTCGAATAATCAATGTAGAATTGCTAGTGTCGCTATATATATTATACATATATAACATGTTTTTTAGTTCTAAATTTTTCGGTGTTAATTTGAATTTTAATTTGAAGTTACTATATAGTTCAGTACATAATTTAAGTATTGAAATAAAGCTTTTCACGTTATATCTAAACGCGTCAGAGCGAATATAAATATAAATGATTGCTGTACTCGTAAATAATTATTTACATTAATAAAATTCATTTCTCATGAATATACATATACATACATTTCCCTTTTTGTAATTAAATTTTATATTAAAATCTACAACGAGATATGATACTTAGTAGGATGAAATATGGCACTTTCAACGAAATAGCTTTTGTGATCCATTTCGCGAAAGGTTAAAAGCAGCCGCGTGCCATGTAAAAAATTTGGGATGCGTCAGGGCTTGCGCGTGATGTTTGTCCTATGGAATTGAAAGTATTATTATCCGTACTTCAGAAAACGTGACGGCAAAGGCGAGAGATAGATTTGCGAAAGGTTCACGTACGATTCATAAGAATACCGTAGGACGGAGGGCATGTCCGAGAAACAAACAGACGATACGTACAATGACATTTTCAACAAAGAATTTGACCTCGACTCCGTTCGCATAAAAATCCGAGTTTCCTTTGTCAGAAACAGGAAAAGACGCCAGTGCTCGATATTCCCAAGAAGTTCGACGTGAAAGCTACCATATGCAGTGAAATCTCCTCCATATCTTATACGCATTCAATGGTGAAGGTTCTACTTTTGTAGATTAATGCTTTGCACATAAATGTTCTGTGCATGTATTATATTACGCGATCCAAAAGTTCTCTCGCATACCTAGCGATGACTCTCTGAGATAGTTACACTTCGATGTATTATATTATAGAAGTGTGAGGCGCGCACGATTGCACTCCGGTGAAAACAAGAATGTAACGCACGAGTGAACGAGCTTGCACTTCCGACCATTTCGTTTGTTTTCGTTATTCTTATTGTATATCTATGCTTTCTTCTCAGTGGCACATAAATGTAATACGTAGACTACTACATATTTCCTGATTTTAGCTTCGGTGTTCTGTTAGAAAGAATTGAATATATCAGCATGTCTTTTCAAATTGATATTTTAAAGAAAGAGAATATGTTTCAAGCTATCTCTTTCACCAATAATAGCAACTTCATAGAAATGAGCAGTCTATTCTTATTATGTATGACCGACAAAAATCACAGTTTAAACATTCATGTCACGATTATTTGCGATTGGGAGATTGGCTGTTTTGAAATCGTGATTGGTGAGTTATACGACAATTAATTATATATTTATATTTAAATGTGAGGATAAAAATATCATAGTAAAGCGGGACAGAGGTATTCGAAAGGCAAATCCTAATAATTTTCTTCGAGAGACAAAAAACTTGCAATGCATAATTAATTTCAGAAATTGTTCTGGAACTAATCAATTGTGGAAAATGTGGATTTATGTGGAAAGGATAATCGTTGCTTGGAACGTAATTAATTCAGTGATTTGATAGAGATCAATCTTAATTTGTTAATATTAAGCATTATTAATATAAATTGGCTAAGGAAAGTATAGATAGTTAAATGCTATTTATTCGTATAATATATATAAATAAGAATATTCCTAATGCTTATTTATTCTGTATGAATAAATTGCATTTAACGCATTTATTTTTAATATTTATATTTTCTCGTTTTTCTTACCAATTTATATATTTTATATTAATGCTTTGCATATAATAAGCTAAATTTCTACACATTTTCTTAGTGTTACTACTCAACATGATGAAATAAAACATGTAAATGGCTATAATTTTTGTCGCGAGGGATTTAATTGGCTTTTTACGGACGTTTGTAATTTTAAAAAATCTTATTTAAATTTGTTCACATTTTATATTCTTGTAAATGGATTTCTTAGCAATACAGCGATTATCGTTTCCGTTTTACGACAGTTTGAAATTCGCACATTTGTTCTAAAATAACGAGCTCGATTAAATGAATTCATCCGACGCGAAACTCGAAATTAAACCGTCCGCTCCCGGAAATGCGATTTATAGAGGAATTAATTATTTGCCTATGTGGATAAATAAACGGCACTGTGAACGCCTTAAGACATACGCATACTAATTAAGTAAAAACATTTACGTAGTAAATAACTATAGCGTTGATTCGGGTGTGTTCAAATGCAATTCGAATAGAGAGCTTCTCGATGAAGAAGCATTTAACGGGGTAGATTTTATGCGATTCCGTATTACTCTATAAAGGCGAAAGTGTAGTCGGTGACACTCTCATGCTGGAGGGTCAACGTAAAGACGCCAATTATCACGCCATTGTCGTCCACGGAAATCCTTCGTTAGACCAGAGCTCGAGACCGATAGCTCTGAAAAGCTTAGACGCAAACTCTCTCTGATTCTCTTCGTATTCTCTCGTCTTTCGTCGGTGCATTCGCAATTTCGTCGGTATTCAAATAAGCAGTTATCTCGCAGTATATAATTGAAGTTACAATATCGTCTCTCTCTCTCTCTCTCTCTCTCTCTCTCTCTCTCTCTCTCTGAGTGAATTATTTAACTATTTAATATTATATTGAAGGTATTAACTTCTCTTTACTTCTCTTCTTCCTCTCATTCCTTTGCATTTCGTACTGAATTCATATTTATCACTCGTTTTGTTTCCTCATTATTCTAATAATAATAAAAAACAAGATACTTTTTTATTTGATTTTATTCGCTACATAAATTGCGAATGATTATATGTTTTAGTTTATTTTGCGTGCACGTTTTGATTTTATATTACGTGATGATAATTTATATTTGAATTCATATTAGCTATAATATAGGATATATATATGTAAGATCGAGAAATAAGATCTATTTCAGTTTAATGTTTCGCCAGAGATTCCTCCACTATCTCTAATTTCGCACATCCAAAATTTCGTAGAAACGCCCCGCAGCTGTCCGCGCAGCGTCCCGAATGCCTCACAGATCCTGTTAGCGTTTCGCAAGCAATTATCCTTAATTACTGTGTGCATCCAAAATTTTGTTGAACTGTAGCGCTTTCCTGTAGACCGTCCTGCAGGGCTACTCAACCGGCAATGTCACAATTTCAACAGTAATTATCCCTAATTCACGCTCACAAAGTTCTAATAAAGGACGTACGGGTTCTAGAACGCGGTTTTAGGCGTAACCGTAATTGCGGTATTATAGCCTTTTTCACGTGAAACGTATTTTGTGTTTCGTATGAAGTATCGAGTTTTGATTGAACCGCGTCTTCTCTGCGTAAATTTGTACCCAGTGATTCATTGTCGCAAAAATTAACAGTCGCAGTGAAGTGGATGGATTCGAGCGAAACCCAATTATGATTGTGAAACACTCGCTCACACGCCTGGGACATTGTTATGTCGTAAGCAATTATATCCGCTACCTTTGTTACACGATTGCGCTATACTTGAGTTGGTGACCAGAAATACCTCTCAAATTTCACCGGACAATATACTCGTGGCGAGATAATTCATAGAATCATGCGCATAAAGCAATCCATCGATAATTCATTCACATTGATGCGTATTATGCAACCATGCTGAAAGCCAACTCCAATGAAATGGAAATCTATCTTCCCACTTTGTGTGCAGTTGCATTTTCGATTTAACTGAAATATTTTCAATTTAACTGAAATGTTTAAATGAAATACTTAACTGTAAAATTTAAATCGAAATATTGTGTGCAAAATTAAGCTAGATTTTTATGCAAAGGTTTATATTAAAATTTTTATGCATATCACTCAAAAAAGAAGTTTAATTTTATGTATATTAAATTCAAATACACATTTTACTTATTGAAAATATTCAAAATTAAAACATCTTTAAGCGTTTAAAAAATGAAGATCAATTTTATTTATAATTATGTGGAACTTACAACTTGTAATTAATGCATAATTTACAAATTTTTGCTCTAAGTAAAACAAACTTGATCGCTTCACCGCCTCGTTCAGACGAAGAGAGGCGACACAAAGGAGAATGAATGCTAAGTCCTTTATCTATAGATCATCGCATAAACACATGTTCGTATACGTACGCTGCGGTCAGTTAGCTGTTATCATTAGGAGGAGTTACGGTGGCGTGAGCGGTTGCGGATAGAAGCATCAACGCTCAATGAACTTGGATGGATGATGGCTTTAACTGAACATTTTCAAAGGAGATACGACCTCTGTACAATGCACCGCGGAAGAAAAATCGCGATTGAAATGTGCAAGATCTCACTGTAAATCGAGATCCTCAATTGTTGAAATGTGAGAGCTGGAAAAGAGATATTACTGTTTTCATCTAGAAACTGTAATGCCATCGATGTAACGGAATATGGTGTCAAAGGCTATTGCGAATGCACTTGTGTTAATATCTGCATGGAGTTATGCCGACTAATGACGATAAGGTATCACATTGCGTTAAAAGTTCCGGACTGTCTATCTGTAACATTGTTGCTATTACGAATTCTCTTAAATGTTAACAATTTTATGATACCGGATAGGATAATAAGTCGCTCTAATTACAAGAGAAAAGTCAAATGTCATTTCGTGCGATACATGATTGAATCTACGCACGTAGTGTGCGTGTATCTTACAGTGGAATCTGACTTTTTTTGTTACTGATTTCTTTACTTTTAAATCTATAATGTGAGTCGCCACTGCTTCTTCTAAATATATCGTTATTTTTTATTAAAACGATAATTAAATTTGACACTATAGATTTAACAGTGTACAATTTCTAAAATCTTGTTCTCCTACTTTTATACTTATTTATTTTAAAGATAAAAAAACTGAGAGAAATAAGAAATATATATACATATTATGTAACTTAAAATTATGTAAAATTGTGAAAAACATTTATTACAAACGATTTTTCATTTGTAGTTTAAGAAGATATTTGGATTCACGCTGGCCCCGTGTACGTGAACTACGTTTAGGATTAATAATGATTACAAAAGTAACATAATATTTAAAGATTAGCGTTTAATTGATTTTGGTTATATTAACCAAACATTTTTTATCGAATTGATATCACCAAAGCTTCAATAACTATCATTTAGGCATGATTATTATTGCCAAACTTTTTTCAATCTTTAATAAGCGCGAAACCATTCTCTACCATTTTCTGCGGTATTAGTCCGCATGTCATGGGTACTTAGAGAAGATTAGATCGCAGATAGTCTAATTAACTAGTAAATATCAATACGCAGCAATTAATGCTTATTGGACTTACGATGCGAGAGCTTCTAGCTAATAACGTTGTGGCAAGTTCGGGAAGGTAAGCTTGATTAATAATCGCGGGCGCTCGTGCAACCATGTTCGTAAATCTCGCGCACGACCTATGCGGAAGGTAGTATGGTCACGATGTACGGCCGATCTTTTATCAAATTTAATTTCGTTTCACGTCGCGTACAATGTGCACGGTCAAATTTAGCTGCAATAAATGCCGCGGAGTAATTTTGTTGTTCAATCTTGCTGAATTGTACATCGTCAACGGAAGCATCTATCATGGTTTTATCTTTTTGTCTTCTAAAAAGGATCTTCAAAGTCAAAGAAACTTCGAACCCATCTTTTGCAAGGATCAGTTGGTCTGATCCTCTCGTAAATTCTGAACGAAAGCGGAAAAGCTCACGTACGCAAAATAAATGAGACAAGATACCGATGCTTATCAAAATGAGTAGGACTATCAACTTCTTGTCCTGTCTGGACATGAAGCTTTTCACAAAGTAGACATTCGCCGGTCACTGTAATCTCTGCATTTATACGCAGGTATAAAACGTGCGAGTTGGGGATTTGAAAATGCAGCTTATGTGCTTCCTCGCGTTTCTCATCACACCAAAATGTGAAATAGATAATATATAAGATACATACAAGATGAAGAAATGTGCACGTTTACGATATTGTAAGGTACTGTGTAACGTATAACGTGCATACCTGTCGACAATTTATCGAATCTGGGCACGCATGCATCTTTAACGGAAAACTCGGAGGTACGGAGGCGTTTGTTTAATCTGAATTGTTAATCAAATAAACACGTTTCGTTGATCGGGTAACAAATTGTCAACGGTCAACCGTGTCAACATGATTGATTGCAAGCAGCGCGCTAATTAATGTCCGTTTATTTCTAAGCGCGCTCTGCGACTGCTCATTTCGCGGTGAAAATTTGCTTACAACGAGCTTTTAAATGACATTAATGTTAATCGATGCAAATGCTTATATAAAATTGTTTTTCCGCAAAACAGATTATCTACCTGTAGAATGCCGTTCCGCGTGTATTCTCTAACTAGTTTCCTCTCTCCTTCACCCCTTTCTCTCCCTCCCTCCCTATTGTCGTACTTTCTCGAAAATTGAATTAATTGTCGCCTGTCGCAAGTCTCTCACATACGCACGTTCGACGAAAATTTCGTTAAGTCGAACTCGGCGAAAACCAGATGTAATTTAACAATGTCTGTTGTATTTAACATAGAGAGATTTACAGCTTACACTTAAAGTTTGAAAAGCATTATCCAAAAAGTCACTGGCTAAGCTGACTATGTGTACCTCCGGTATTCAATTACTCGCAGTTCCCATAGGGCTAATGGCATAAGTAGCTGGAGAAGGTTTCACAAACGGGTCCTCGGAGCATGTAAAAGCGTGACGAGAATAATCCAGACTCGAGGAGAACAGCTGACGCGCTACATTTCGCGAGTTTCTGAGCGCGGTTTCTGAAATTCGCGATTAACGTGATGCCATCTCACTAACAATAAGACGAATCTCTCTCTATCGCAGGTTCTATCACCTGTATCTATTATACTTTTAGCCAGCCATATTTTAATTATTAGGATAAATAAATGAGGATGGCGGCTTATTTTCTACAATGAAAGGGCGGGAAACATTCTGCTACGGACAAAGTCTCGCGCACTTGTTATTCCTGGCATATGAAACGAAATCTTCATTGAAAAATGAATGATTATATAAAATATGAATTTCCTCGGGTTATGTAAAATATGGAAAATCGCGATGGACAACTTTTCCCTCTCCCCCTTCCTTCCCCTTTCTTTCTCTTTTTCTCTTGAAGGTTTCATTTGGTAAAATTAACAATTCAGACGAGTACATGATTCCAAATGTCGTCGTAATCGATCCAAAGTCAACCTACGCAAGTTAACTCCGCTTCTGGGCTAAATCTCCTTCACCGCATAATCCGATAACTCTAATTATCCTAACGAGATCAATAATTTCTCTCTCGTACCATTCCTCGTTACGCTATGATATAAACGACCAATGAAATTTCCGCTTATCATCATGTGCCTCAACTATTTGACAAAAACATAATAGTAACTTTACGATTACGATTACGGAGTTTCTTGTAATGTCAGCCTGTACATCGCGTAAGTAAAGTTTGCAAAAGTACTTTACACAGTTCGTTTTTCTCTTCAATCTAACAAATGTTCTGATGTTATATTCTTTTTTATTAAGCTCTTTCTTTTTTTATTAAGCTATTTCATCTTCATAGGCAAACCTTTAACTCGGTAGAATTACGTCAAATATTTTTTGTCTTTTAGACATTTATGACTTTACATCACGCTAGATACAGCGTTATATTTCATCCGCGTATGACTACGTCATATCCATCATAACGTAAATCTATATGACACTCCAAACAGATGGAAATCATTTTTATATTTTGTTCTGCATATTCTTGTAAAAGCTTACGACTTCGAAATCATCTCAAATTTGAATCAGTAAAATAGCAAGGAATATATCTTATCATGCGCTGTGTAAAGATAGCTACATAATTAACTCTGGTATTGCAGTCGATAGATAAATATTTATCCAGTAAACGCACACGCACAGCAGATTAATCGATACAATGTATCCGAAATGCAAAGTAAAAAATGTACAGAGAGTAAAATAGCAGGGGATGAAATGATCAACCGTATAAAATTGCGTTACATCGCGCCAAGAGAGAAAATATTGCTCGTAAAATTATAAATTACTCGTTGATAATTTGTTGCACAAAGGGTTGGCGGAATTGAACGAAGCGAAAGCTCTTATGCTGCTCGCTGTAATTAATTCGCGCAATTTGAACTGACTATTGTAAATCACGGTACTGAACCACGAATGTACATACGCCAAATGTACGCCGCGGTAATTTACTATCTCAGCTCGTAGACGAATCCGATCCTCGGAATCATCGTGCCGGTCAACGCGGTGTTACGACCACGCTGGGTTTCGGCTGCGGTTTCGGAAGATCGCCATATATAGCTCTCCGACCTTAACCTGAGGCACGCATTGCATTAATGCGCGCGCGAGGAGGGCGGTAGAATGCATACGCCTACCCATTGTGGCCATCCGAGGATGGATAGCATGTGTGCGTAGCTGCCCGCACGTACTATTCTAGTCGTGGGAGGAACGCCTCCGTAATTCACGATTTCTTAACCTGCTGATTAACGATTCTAGCACGCTGTGCAATCTGCGCTCTTCCTTCCTTAAAACGAAATAAAAAAGGTACTCCCTCGAGGACTCTCTTGCTAATCAGAGAACGGAATGTTTTATGTAAAACTTCCTTCGACATTATTTGTACGTTCGTAATATGAACAACGAAGAATTATGTTCGACCCAATCGATTTTTGTTTCACAACAACAATATATATTTTTCATGCGAAGACGGACTGAACATTATGTTTTTTATAATTCTTTTTATATTATATTTATATAGGCCAGTAAGCAAGAATATTAGGTCAGCATTTTGAAGTATTGATTTCAAAATATTAATTTATTAAGTTTTTATATAATATTTTATATAATATTTTATTGAAATATTAATAATAATATATTCCCGAATATTTAAAAATGTTTTTATAATATAATCTTCAAATATTTTACAAATATAATATAGAATGTTCAAAGCACATCAGTGAGACGTAATATTGAATCTTGAATGTTTTTTTAATGTTAAATCTGTGTTAATTTTTCTATTTTGATTGTTAATGTTGCTGCAACGTTGTAGCAACATTTAAATGGATGCGGAGGAATAATATTTCCCGTAATATAAAAAACTATATGGAAATAAAAAGCAAAGTATTATGAGAGCAAAGTATTTTCGTGTACTAAAGACATGATTTCTAGAAGGAAGCCTAAAATCGTCAAGATGAAAGTATATAAATATATTTTACAAGTTTTATTTAGTTTTGTAAAAAATTTAATTTAGGAACTTAATATTCTTAGATTTTATATTATATAATGAACGTTTAATTGCAATGTCCACAAAATGTTACTTTAACGAATTACTTAAATGTTTCTGAGATATCTTTTCATTATTTTGCAATATTACAATTTAACGTTTATGAAATATTGATTTAATATTATCGCAACATCAAAATTTTTAAATTAGTGTGAAAATTTATTTATAATGATATAACATTAAATATAATAAACTTAAATATAATATTGAAAACGCCATGTTAAATATCAATTTGTGATAATATCATAATCATATGAATATTGTTGTAATAACATACATAATATGTCGTAATGACTTTTTGTTTACTGTACCATTCTCTTGTAAATACTTGTACAATGCAAAAATTATGTAAGAAATTACAATGCCGTAACGCTACTGCTCGATTACCTACTGGCTACAAAAGTTTGATTCGCGCACACGATGAAAGTTTTTCCGCATACATAAGAACAAAGTCTATTGGCTTTCTAAAAGTTTTTAATCTGTCAATATACGGATTTATTTTGCTTTCAATCACAGCGAAGTTTTCATAAATTTATAAAATAGTTATCTCTTTTGTTAATAATTATATTTTCCATATTTATTTTCATATTTGTAGCTGTTTATAGTTTTGCATGGTTCTGTATTTTATCAGTATATTTTCAGGTAGTTTTTATCTCTTAATATCGGCCCTATTATTTTTACGATATTATTATGATTCTAAAAAAGTTTTATAGCTACACGGTATAAAATGTCTTATCTAGCATAATCGATGTGGATTCTATATCGGCGTTTATTATGTTGAGACCATTTATTTAATCTGAACTAACTTTAATAGCAGTTAGCCTCCGATACGGTTTCAAAGTTTTGTTATATTTGATGAGGAAAGTAACTTGCAGTATCATCATGTTTTCCTTTTTAATCGTCGGATTTTCGGGTGATCATTTCCTCGCGGATCATTTCACTTATAAACTTTGTTTAGGCAAGAAATACAGACTGCATTTCTTTTAGCACAAAAGAATAAACTAGTTTACATAAGCTGTATAATGAGAATATATTTATATTTAGAGATACAATTTTTTTTCATACATCTTACACGATTTTTATTAGCAGCTATCTGCGTTAGTAGCTCTCGTGGCCGATGACCCCATTTTTTTTCTTCTGCATCACTCTCATGTTCGCTTTGACGTGGAAAGGGTTCGATTATAGCATTAAGGTAGTAGCTTAACGCCCCGGATGGCGGAAAACACGAGAGTTATGGCTCGTTAAGTATTGCAGTACCTACTACACAAGGGAATACACACGAAGTTAAGTAATAGTGTACTCGTCGTACAACTAGCTGTATGAAACAATACGATGTATTTTTTAGAGATTTTCCGGCCAACTTGGAAACTATATATTACTACGTTGTGTGTAATATTATTTATATGACAGTATTTATCTTGATACGATGTTAAATAAGTAAATAAGTATAAAATTCGCTACCATTTGGAAAATCAAGATATTGCTCGTCCGTCGAAGCATATTAATTAATAAAAAGTAAATGTTTGAAATCTTCCGTTGTAAAGTTAAACATACCACATTGGACTCCATCGACATTTATTACGCAAACTTAATGTAAAGTATAAATCATATTAATTGAATACTCAATCAATGTTATTCTACTGTCAGCTATTACACGATACTAATAATGGCAAATACTAGTACATTTTAGACATAACGATTCGCTTTAATTTTTTACTATTCTGTATCCAATATACTGAATTTATAATGATATTTAGAATATTCATGAAATTATCGAAAATACAATTTTCATTTATTATTATTATTAAAAATGTATTATTAAAAATGTATTATTAAAAATTAGCTGCATTCGACTTCGCAATAAAATAGATACACTGCGTTATAGATATTTTTAAATACTAATATAATAAAATATTAATATACATATGAGAAATAATTTTTGGGTTAGAAATGGCGTAGTGTTCAATAATGAAAAATTTATATAAGCTACTCTAGGATGTTTAAAAAAGAGTTTTTTTTTCATCGTCAGTTTATATACTGGAAAAATCTAAACATTCAAAGTGCATTGTCTTTTAACTAAAGATAAACAAAATGCATCTGTTTAACACTTTTAGCAATTATATTATTAATTGTATTTAAATTGTTTAGCAATTCTGTTTAACAAATCACTAATTGACATGTTTTTTTTTGTAAAACACGCAGTTTTCATGACTTTCTTTTTCGTTTCTTGAAAATTATAAATTTTGCACAAAACGCATTTTGAAAGTCTACTCTTTATATATACGAGAATTACTTCGAAAGTAATAAACATTTTTTATACATTAGAATTTTTATTATTAAAAAATCAAATAAATTGAAACTCTTCAAGGGTGATCGCTAATATCATAGATTGTGTCAATATAATCCTCAATTGAACGTAATAAGAAAAAGTTGATAAAATAATTAAGGCAAAAGAAATTGTAAACGAAAATTGCAATAACATGGAGACAATCCACAAAGTAATGTGTCATTATCTAAACTATCTTTGGATAGCTAAAACGAAGTTCTACTATAAAGGAATATTCAAAATTTCTAGAATGACGGAAAAATATATACAAAAAAATTGAGATTACATAGAAAGGTAACCAAAAGTTTGTAAATTAAAAATACACTTCATTTTTCAATAACAAAAAAATCAGGGATGAGAAAAAGTAACGCCGTTAATTTTGCTATCACCTTTTGTAATAATGATTTAGTTGTACAAATGTAAAAAGAGTAAAAAAATAAAGAAAAAGTAACTCATCATTTATAATATTGGCGCGTTTACATGCTATTTTAACTTGTCGCAAGTAATAAGTTATTTTTTTCAATAAATAATACGAAATGGTGACAAATTGCTTTTGACTTTCTTAACTTCAGCTTTCAGTTAGTTATTGTTATCACCATAAAAAAATTGCGTTTTTACCAAATCGATATTATAAAAGAAATAACAAAAATAAATGGCATTACTTATTTCTCATTTCTACAAAAAAATTTAATTTATAAAAAAATTGTTACTCCTTACTTTCAAGTTAGTTTATAGTTTTTGTATGATTCGTATTATTTTACAATATTGTTATTAAATTATAAACGATTAAAAAATTCGTAGTAAAAAATAGCGATGTGAACTTTACTCCACGCGATATTTCTATAATTCTCTGCATTGGCATTAAATTAACATCAACATAATCGATTTAACACCATAGATTTTAAAATCATACTCATAATGTTAAATCCATACCATGATGGTATCGATATAAATACCACAGGTTTTAAATTCACATCGTATTGGTATTAATTTAATTATGACATAATATTTAATATTGATATTAATTTAACACCAACATGGTGAGTATATAGACACCGCATGGATGTTAAATTCACACACCGACATTTTTTAAAATGTATAATTTCTGCTCTTTTCTCTTCCATTCTCATATACACACACACGTACACACGCGCGCGCGTGCACAATTCACATGTATAATATCAAGATCTCAACTCTCGACACAATTTGGCAAAAGTTGGCACAGTACAATGCAGTGGATATAAAATACACCGGCGATAGTCGGTCATTTGACAAGACGAACCGTTACATTCTTTGAGAAATGTCGTCGTCGGGGATGGTCTTCATTATGCCTCGCTTCCGTAAGTCGCAACATGAAAATTCCGAGTCATGTGAGTCATAAAAAAATGACGGTTATCACACGGAAACAGAAAATTGTGAAAATCTCGGCACATTGTGGAAAACGACTGCCTTTACTGTGCAAGCCCAATGAATTTCTCGTTTGTGCAATTCAGCCGAGTAATCTAATGAGCAAACGCCGCGAACTTGGCGCGCGGACCGGAAATTGAAGTATACATTATGAAACGTGCCATTGGTGCGATGTTTCCTATGCAAACCGCGTGTCGCCGTCGCCGCCGTCGCCATAGTCGGCATCATCGTCGTCGCGATCGCGAAACCAGGTCGCGCGTGTCGCGCGCGCCTTATCCCCGAATTCACAAGCTTCGCACTGGAAGAATTGCAGTTTTCTGATTCGCGGCCGTTCCGCGGTCTGTAACGATGAATATTTAGCGACTAGTACGTGACTCCGTTGACTATCCGGGTTGAGCCGAAGGATCGTTTTCAAAAGGAATCTTTCTCAGACGAACATAACTCGCGAAATAGGGAAAATATAATTTATTGAGTTTGCCAGATGTATATCCTTTAGATGTCTTTCTCCGCAATACCCGCAATACCATTTCTCTCATAATAATTTTTCGCATAAATCCCGCGCATCCTTTATACAGAGGTAATAGCAGCGACGTTGGATTAAAAACGCTCACGGGTTTATCATATGGCGCGCGATATAAATGAAATATAGAGTTACACTCTGGTATACCGCGATAAATATGATAATTCTAATTTAAATTACTCGTTTCTATGTGATATCCGCAATGTATCCTGAGTGTAGTTATTGTTATTACTTTTGTCTGTTTATAATTATTCCGCGTGGCACATTGTATTCACGCGTAATTTCTTCGCGATTACAATTTCCGCAAAATTATCAAGTCTCATATCGTTGGAGAATAATTCCTCATTACTAATCATACATATAAGATATGAGAGTCTTCGCGATAAACTTTGTCATCAAAGTTGAACATAGCTTTTAGCTTAAACTGTAACACCACTTTCTGCTGAGAGCTTTAAGACAAACCGTCGCAAATTGACGATTCAGAACAGTTTCGTTTATTTATGAATACTCTGATTGATAAATATGACTGTAAAATTCATGTTTGACTCTCTCTCTCTCTCTCTCTCTCTCTCTCTCTCTCTCTCCCTTTCTCCGATCTCTTTTGCTTAACTTAGCCGATCAAACTTCATCAGTGGATAGAATTTACGCGCATAATTAATCTTTTATACAACAGGGATTAATTAACTCGTGCAAATTTATTCGCAGCCAAAGGTTCTGTACATCGGTCCCTATTATCATAGATACTGAGAATGAATGATGCGCAGTTCGAAAAACGCCATCATTACTTGAAATTTTATCGAAATTATGTGTAACATCAACTGTACGACAAAATTACATTTTAGTAAAAATTCTATAGTTAAACAATTTCGAAAATCAAAGGATATGAAATAAAAATTTTTTCTCTATAAATAAACCAATTCCATTTTATTATATTAATTTATTCTTTTCGAAGAATATATTTATTTTTCATATGCATTCTGTACTGTATGCTTCTGTAATATGCGCAATATAAAATTAAATTAAACAATTTTCAACCGCAAAGGAATTTTCTGAATCAAATTTCAAATTTAAGCATAGATTATTATTATTCAGTACAATAGTTGTTTTACGTGCCAAGTTCGATCGCCGCAATAATATAAACGATCAAAGCGAATATCAAGCGTCTACCGATTTTATAATTATATTACTCGTATAAAAAGATGAAAATTGAAAATTATGTGAACATTTATTTCTCATAATGGGGATTGGTCGAAACTGTCGAAAGAATCATTGCATTTATTAAACGAGAAAATTGTACTTGTAATTAAATCTGAATTAATAGCACTTCAGATTATCCATTTCATATTATTATATATATTGCAACAATTTTCGTATTTATCGTCTAAATATAAGTACTCGTGGTATAAAGTGTCCATTATACAATGATTGTCTGTCTCTACGTTTTCTATATAAAGAATAATTATACGATAAAAATCTTAATTTAGATGATCTATTGAAACTCAGATGGATATTCATTCTGTCAGTAATGCTTTCATATATTTCTACAGAAAAATAAAAGAATATTCGAATTATTAGGAAAAATGAATTATAATGGAATTATTTCGCTATGTTCAAAGAATGTTTGAAATGTTATTTCATATCTTTTAATTTATAATTTTTTCATTTCTGTGTTTGCGCAGGAGTGGACGGACTATAATCTCCAGTGGAACGAGTCCGAATATGGCGGAGTGAAGGACCTTCGAATTACGCCGAATAAGCTTTGGAAACCGGATATCCTCATGTACAACAGGTAATCTGGCCTCGTTACATCTGCGTAGAAACTCTCATTTTGTATTGACAAACCAGTAGCTTCGATTAACAAATTTGTTAGGAACATTTCAGTCTCGAGCGCGAGAGGAGGGTTGGCCAGTCCCTCCCATAATAGAATTCTTAATTGAAATGGTCGGACAAAAAGCCGCGTACTAACTACGCTCATAATCATCGTGTTAATAAAGTGCGCCCAGTAAAAATATACGTCCACAGTCTGATTTCAAAATTTCACGCTCTAAAACTCGGAAAGTATTTTAATATTTAAAATGATCTAATTGCGTGAAGATATTTAAACCAAAATAATTTTGAATTGATAATAACAGCGTAAAAAGAGAGAAAGAGAGCAAAGTCTAATTCTTCTCACGTTATAATACTCGGAGAATAACGGCAACTGTTGACGCGAAAATAAATATACGATGAGTTTACGTTATATCAAATTTTTATTCCTCTACACAATATTAAGTAATTCACCGTGATTTAGTTGCAATTGCTACGTATCGATGAGGCTAACCCACGGGATTTCTGTTAGCTCGGTCGCGATTCTAGGCTGTCAATATTTCAAAAGTTACCGTTACGCGAAATCGTCGAAAAATCGACAACCATACAAACAATTTTATATCGACTCGTAGGATCCACATGACAATCGCAAAAGTACAATCGCAATCGTGAAATAAACTGGTGCGACTTTATTATCGTAAAAATAAAACTGCACGAACTATATTTGCCTCGAGTAAGCAGCCCACGTTGAATTTCTTCAATGGATTTTAAACAGCTGCCACTTGTCCGGAAGGCACACCCCCTCTGCAGTCTTACGAGAGAGAATTAAGATTTTTAAGAATGTCTTTTTCAGAAAAGCTGCGACGGCTAAGAAATAGCGCGGCAGTAGCGCCACTGCAGCAAAAGTTTTTTCATTAACTTTAAGTTCGCTCCCTTGGAGACACTCCATACGGAGCGTAAATTATTTTCGATGTATACCTCGTACTCTTTTCACGTGCCGTTACGGTATTGCGAATGTAGTATTAAAAAAAAAGAAAAAATCGAAGGGTACGTAACTTTTATCCTAGTGTTGCTTCGCATCTATCTTATTCGAAAGTATTATATATATTATACATATACATATATATATTTCTTTTATATATTAAAATTCCCTGAAGTGCATGCATTTACTTGAATCCTAGTAAGAGTCGAGTATATATTATATATTTATATACTCTTGTACTATGTATATCTTTACATTTTTCATTTGTAAATATTGTATCCACGTAATTATTGACCCCGATCGTAGAAATTTTTCTTATATAACGGATCGACTCGCTTCTCGCTTTGTATCGGTCTCTATACAATTTATATTTCGTCGCAAATAATAATAAATGTACGAAGTCGCGAAGCGAATCGAGCCAAACTTTCTAACGCAGTTATTACGCAGATTTTAATTGAAAGGCTAGAGTATATAACGAATTGCATAAGTATCAATCATTTTCATTTATCGAAAAATTCTTAAGTCAACCACGTCGTACGTTTCGCGAGGAAAAGCAGAGATTTGCAAGGAAAATTATTTGGACAATCACTATTTTATGAAATAGCTCGAAGAGCGAATGTTGAGAAAAAAATATCAAATCAAGAATCTTAAAACAATCTCTTCTTTTTTTAGAACAATACGCCGTGGCTGACTTATAGTCTCAGCCATTCTCTCTATCATAGTCTCTAGAATAATTAGTCTTAGGTATTTATAGGCTACTAGTTATATATAATACATTTCCAGGCTGCTGTACGTGAACGCATTTATGCGATTCACGTTCGGCGAACCGCAAAATTAATACTTCCGTCGCCCGCTGCCAGCCGATTCGCGTGATAACAAAGCGAACAATGTTGCTCGCGTGATCGGCCCGCTTCATCATGTCCGTTCTCGTGCCTCGCACTAATGCAATGTGGCTGATGCATAATATTACACGTTTTTGATCGCCTGACGCGGAGTAATCAGATGGAACGGAATGCGATTTTGTTAAAAATATCAGGAAAACATTGATAATCGGGTGAAAAATTGGTTTCCTGTAAATTTCGATATTTTTTTTTTTATATCGACAGTAACACAACCACTGTGCACTAACTAATCCTGTCGTGATTGAAAACGGAATAGCGAATAAATTCGGGCGGTTTAATTATAAAAGCGGCGGATGAAATAACAGCGTTTCGATTTGGAGGTTGAACCAGATTCTCCCTTCCCTCCTTCACGTACGTTACACGCTCCGATTATTTTCGATCGGTTCGTGGATATTCGTCGTTCGACCAGGCGTAAATTAGATATTCGTCACCAACTGTCGATGACTATTGGCTTGGACCGAATTAACAATCAAATATGATTAGGATCGTGATCCATATCGGGAATGAAATTTCGAGCCAAATGGTGCTCATAATGAAACACTTTTTTTTCTTACAAAATTTTAGGTTAAGTGTAATCGAGAACTGCGTTTGATCTGGTGTATCAATCTTTTCCAAATACATTATACATTATAATCATAAACGAAACGCTTGTGTCATATTGTTAATCGTTCCTGATAAAAATAATTATCAGAAATAGAAAAGCGTGAAGATTGCGTGAAGACAATTTCTTTTAAAAAGTGTAAATAGATAATAGAACTATAGATTAAAGATATAAAGAAATTTATATGAAGTTATTAAGATTATTTAAGAGGAAGAGTAATTTTTAATGTTTGCGCAAAAACGTTATTAAACAAAATTAAATGTATAAGTATCTGAATGGGAGTCAGAAAATTAAAAATTAATTAAATAAGTAATAAAAAGAATAAAAGAATAAAAAGAGAGAAATTAATCAGAAAGAAATTAACGGTGTTAATGCAAATTAAAATAATTACAAATATTGTCTATACGTTTCGGTTTATATTAATCTTTTCAATGAACATTTTCAAAAAACTGATTTACAAAAACGTATGTATAAAGTTACTAGTCAATCGCTACATAATAATATCGCTCAATAGAGAATATTTTTATACATTTCGTTTAGTTCATAAAAGATTTGTAATTACTTCTGATGTAAAATTAAAAATAGTCATAATAATTCGAATATAAATAAAATTAGTTTCAACCAGGCTAATATATAATATATAATATATAATATATTATATATAATATATAATATATAATATATAATATATAATATTTGTAATAAATTGGAAAAATAGATGTGAAGAGCAGTGATGCATAAAGCAGTGAATCAAATGATCTATTTAACCGTGATAAATAGGAAAAGGAAAAGACAAAGCCGTGCCATAGAGAAAGACAATATGTAGACCGATTCGAAAGTGCAATGAGAAAAGTGAAAGACACTAAGTGGAAAGAGGAGGAAATGGTCAGCCAGACAGGCCGAATCCACCTCCGACCGCAACTAACAACTATCCAAGTTAGCTAGCCGAGGTCAGAGTGAGAGAAATTTCTCGCTGGGAACTGCCGGCGCTCTGGTAAAGTGTGCGGGATCACTTCAATTAATTAAAGTCTCGTCTCGAGGAAACTTTGCCTTTGTGGGTATCGTGGGAGCGTACAATGACTCGGGACTACCGGATGACTTGACCCGTGACCGACGTGCAAACTGAAAATTAATTTTTCAAGAACACACTCGCTCAGTACGATCTTTTCTTTTTTGGTAATGATTTAGACAAAAAAATACGAATTTTTAATTTCTGATACGTAGCGAATACAAATAGACGGTTCCAAAGTATAAGTGATGGCTTGTTAACCAAAAGTGACATTAGAGATCGATAAAAACACTGATGACTGGACAAGTTAAGCTTGGATTTCGATGGGTCTCTTCAGTGAGTCATTTTCAATTTGCTGCTTGTCCCTCTGCAAATACCGCTCATTGTTTCATCGATTCGCCATAACTATACTGTCCCGATGCAATTGCATTTATTCGTAATCATTCGTGTCGTGTTTCGTACGTATATAAATGTACGTTCAGGGGCATAAGAGGAAAGATATTTAATCCTAAAATGCTACTGACATTGAGTGATACAGTTGTTGTTGCTATATTGATAGGTAAATTTTACTGGGGAAATAGGCTACTTTTAATTAATATAACACCAGATTTTCATACATTTCACATTTTTAATGACAAAATATTTATAAGGCTTTTATCTGGATTGAGAAAGTTAAAGTAACTATAAAAGTAATTATAATTACAGTTACAGTTTTTCTTCTTAAAAAATAATTAGTTACTGTCACAAATTATCGTCATAATTTTATAAGAATTTAAAATGTAGCTAATCATTACTTTTTAATCATTTTTCTGTTAATTTATTGTAATTTTTTGCATTGCTATTTTAAATACAAAAATTTTATACATTTCTAACATTACTGATTTATTTTAATTATTATACTAAACATTCACATATTAAAAGACTTCTAGTTTGATTCTTAATGCAGACATTTGCAGATGTGATGATTTTATTAGGGATAAAGATGTATTCTAATCACAACAAATAATAATCACTGATCAATCCATATTAAAGGAAAAGTTTAAAATATATAAAGTAATCATAAAACTCTAATTATTAAATTAATTATCAAAAAATAACTAATAATAAATTTGATAGCATACTCAGTGCGCTTTGACGCACATTAAAGCTATCATATACAAATTGACATAAAGATATAAGTTTAATATAAATATAGATGTTGATTAAACGTAAAATCCTCAACACACTTTATTGTACTATTAGATAAAATATTGTATTTTATAATTCAAAATATTTCATTTCACTTTTACATTCCGATTTAATCAATCGGCTTTAATGTGCATCAGTGCACACTAATACCAACCAAATTTGCCAAATTTAAATTTAGTTATTGTTATAGATAGAAAGAAAGGAACAAAGTTAAGTTACAGTCTGAAAAAAGCAAGTTTAACTGTAACTTTGTTACAAATAATGAATTACTTTCCAACTCTGACTTTTATAAATACAGATATTTGATTTATTAACTTCAGCAGGAAAGAGAATAAGTATACTATCAAATTCAATCTTGAATGATATGAAGCTAATGGAATACGTAGTCAAATGTCTTCTGTAACTTAAACATGCTGTATTGAAACGATATGCGGTATACGATATAAGACATACGACATGCATATATTATATATATTATATATTATAAGACAATTTTACTGCACACTAAAACAATAAGACATTTATCGTTTGTCATAATCTTTGTGCATATACTTATCTGTACGAAATTCCTTTGTAACGGATTTCCACCGTATGGCCCGTAATATCACTCTTGCTGTAATCTTTTAATGTATAATTCCATAAACATGAATGTTTTTCAACTGCTTTCATAAATTTAGTTAAAAAATACTAAGTCTTCCTTTTTATTTGCACTACGGGCAAAAGTATGATTCTGAGAATTACTCCGGCTAACTACAAAGATTGTTACGTGATTGTTGGCGCCTTTCTTTAAATCCTCTAATTATGGAACTCATACGATATTAAATCTCATGAAACATTACTTATATCTTAAAATACGAATGTCGTAAGACAGATGTTGCAGTCGCGTTAGTGTGCGGATATTTAATATAAACAATGCATTTCATACCACTCCAAGCGATATATTTTATAAGAGATTTGTCGCATGTCGCATATCTTATGTCGCATGTCGCTCTGGTGCGCGACCCGCCTTACTAATAAAATATATAATAACAAAATTGCTTAAAATCACTTATCACATCTCTGTTATAATATTAACCATCAGGGGTAAACTGATATAACATACTGAAATTTTAAAAGTTTGTTCTCGCTTGTCCTAATTTTTAGCATGGCAGATTGGACCTCCTAATAATCACTGAAGATATAGATTAGCGCTCAATGATCTGACTCTCTCACTTTTACATAAAATTTACGTACGAACATGCTATAGTTAATACACATTGGAATGTTGCTATACTTTTAGAAAATTAAGAGAATGCGCACACACATTTATACATTAATATAATATTGATTATAATATAATTATACAACCTATAACCAGTTAGCAAATAACAAAGATTGATAACATAATTTAAATATCAAAGTAAACATCAAATAATCCACGGCTAGTATAATTTAAAAATTTTTTATTGTATATATGCTTCCCGCCGTACACACATGTGCATATAAATGTTGGGATTTCCATTATGGCAGACCGCAAATATTTCTTCAACCTCATTCGAAGCGATCAAGACACATAAATCATCGCCAGAAATTACACCGTCGATTCTCCGATAAGTATATCGTAGGCCGCTAAATCATTTAACTTATGTGCTTCTATTATCGACTAAAAAAATTTATGAGGGCCTCGGCGAAGAGAACGGTTTATCGAGGCAGCTATGCGAAATCTATCTGATGTCTCGTGGTTCCGATAGCATTCCACGCCTATTCCAAAAACAATCGCGCTTCATACAATCGACGAAATAACTCGCCGATTCGATGATGCTTGATTTACGTGTTCACCACCGTGCATCGACTTTACGTGCTCCTGGTTGAAGCTCACGCTTGCTGTCGCATCTACTGAATCGGAACTACCGTCACGTTCTCCATTGTTAAGAGCGAAATGTACAAACTCCGACCTCGCTGTTCTTAATCCTATGGACGACCCAGTTTCAACAATACAATGTTTTTTCTTTCCATTTAAAAACTGCGTTTTATGAAAGCACTGTTGATGTTTACTTGTTTTTACTTGTTTAAATTTATACAGAATTTTAATTATAGATTAAAACATTTATATCGTACACGATAAAATAATTCTTACGAAAGGAGAATACTTTCAATAGGTTGTTTTACCGAGACAAGTGTTAACATTATTTTCAAAATTTTAATGCCACTTTTGCCACTTTATCGAGATGAGGAATGAAGATTCTTTGCCATCGCAGCTACGTGAACAGGGATAACAGGAGCAGGTTATTTCACAGTATGTACTTATACTATATACAGAACGAGTCCTGTGGGCGTTGGATTTTGAAAATATCGATTTCGACCTTGTTATAGAAGGTAGAGTGTAAATAAGATAACGATAGAGGGTCCACTGTGTGCTTCCATTTTGTAACCGGCTCCGGGGAACGGTTATTCGCTGATCCCTTCGAGGGAAAAGGCGCTTCCTACGGAAGTGTAAAGCGAATCCCGAGTATTCCGCTCGAAGGTGCTTTCGGACATTACCGTCAAATTTAAGCCGCCGTTAACCCGCGGGATTTGGTGTGTGTGTGTGTGTGTGTGTGTGTGTGTGTGTGTGTGTGCGTGTGTGTGTGTGTGTGTGTGTGTGGG
>Ga0157363_1000880_pt1 | contig 24080 bp, 6 predicted proteins | sample AttsexASBM1_FD_111477 | JGI IMG/M metagenome (GOLD analysis project Ga0157363, IMG submission 111477) | Fungus gardens microbial communities from leaf cutter ant in Ribeirão Preto, State of São Paulo, Brazil - Atta sexdens ASBM1 | ecosystem: Host-associated > Fungi > Mycelium > Unclassified ... | reverse complement strand
TATATATATATATATATATATATATATATATATATATATATATACATATCCTCTAGAATATTTACATAAATCGTCAATTATTATATAAAGTTTGCCTATGTTGATACGTATTGCATTAAATTAATCGAAAGTGAAAAAAATCGTAGACTCTTACGCAGCGTGATTCTCCAGAGAACCTGACGATTGAATCGATCAAATTAATCCGACTAAAAAACATCGCGGGAGCATTAGCAGTTTACCCTAAAGCTACTGGTTGGTGCATTACAAGTGTTTTACGCATTGTAGCATGGTGCAACAAAACTGACAGGGTGGAGGGTACCTAATCCACCGAAACATCCCTCGGGATGTATCTAGACTTCGACTACGCTCGAATGCGCTCCATTCGCCCTTCCAACTATGTAGACGACCGCATTACATGTTTCATATACTCTATGAATAATTCCCAGCTTGACGCATTTTTAAAGAACGCCTCAGCGATTGGCGCCTCGATGCTTCTGATGTCAATGGTGTTAGCTTATATGGCAATTATTTGCCAGTTTAATTTTTATTAATAATTTGATTTTTAATGAAATTTTTTATGTAAATATTTATTATATATCCGCGGTAAATAGAATATATTTTAGATACTTTCTCATCATTCAACGAAAGAATGTTTTATCAAAGTAAAAGCTTAATAATGTAGTACTATTGACAATTTTCTGATCTTTGATTATATATGTCAAAATATATTTTGATTATAAATGTATCAAAATATACTTTGATTATAAATGTGTTAAAATATGAGTATATGAAAAAAATTTCTATATAAAAAAATCATGTGTTAAAAAGATAAAATAAATGCACAATTATTTTTTTATATAAGAAAGAAAAATAAGGGGGCACAGTGAGGCATGACTAAAGTTAGCGACAGCGTACAAAATTGACGAGTAATGTGATTTCGTTGGATCAAAGGCTATATTGGAGCAATGCAATTCGTTACAAGCAATGTACTGACTGAGCTGATTATAAAATTTATAAATAAATAAACAATTTTTCTCTTCGTAAATTATATAAATCTGCATATTAGACTAATTTTGCAACTTTTTTAAATCTTTATTCTTTTTAATTAAATTGATAAAATATTATAAACATAATTAATATTTATATCTATATAAAAAGTAATTTGTATGTTAATAATATTTTTTTACATTTAACGTACATATACATAAAAAGTAAGAAGTTATCCTCAATAATTTTTGCGAATAATACTTATAAAAAGAGAAACTGTTATAATATAACTCTGTGTAATTTTAAAACAAAATTGTATAAAATTTTATAGAAAATTATTCGTAAATTTGTTAATTGTACTGCTAATTTGTTCTCCCTTCACATTTCTCAATTATGAGTTTTTGTGATTGATGTAAAATAGTAGCAGAAAATGAGAATACATGTTTGGGTTGAGTCATTTCATCTTACAACGCGCGACAAGGTAATTTTGATGTAAATCAACAAAAGGCTATTTATCTCTTTTTCATGCCACGAAGGTAAAGACGAGGGAAGGTAGAGGGCAGAAACGAATTTTCAATTACTACGTACAAAAGAACGGGTAATTCACAGTCTAAAATGTCTTTGCGACATGTACACATTACGAGCGTGGCGTGTGGGCTTGAAAAGATTTCTAAATTAAATTTTGGGATTAGTATCCAGGTTTAATGCGGACAAGTGATAGCAGAAGATGTCCCAAGGGTGTGCTACACGCTACCTTGGTCCTCCTACCAACCCCCATGGGATCATCATACATACGGCCTACAGTGTAAGGACACGACGATGTGCCGTGCTGCCCTCCTCGTAATACTTCACGCGCGTTTCCATTTGCTGGATGTAAACTTGTTCTCTTTTTTCCGTTATCTTCTCCCCCCTCCTTTCTCTCTCTCTCTCTCTCTCTCTCTCTCTCTCTCTCTCTCTCTCTCTCTCTCTGGAATGTCAATCTTCGTCCATGTAAAACGGAATGGTTCTCGAGTTATTATCAGAGATAGACAAAAAAAATATGTACATAGATCGTACAAACTGCAATCTTATTATTTAAAACTGATAATGGACATATAACAGTACTTGTATACGATCAAACAATTATTTAAAAATTACTTTGAATTAGACAATGGTTAAAATATAAAATTTAAACGATCGCTAATTAATTTAAAACCAAGTTAATAAAAATTTTGGAACGTCTTCATAAAAAAAATTTATTTACATCGCTGTAATTTAAGATTTAGATGTAATAATCATTGTAGTTATTTTAATTGTATATATTAATAGTAATTATATATGTTCAATTTTCAATATGTTAATATCTCTATTAGGATTTTTATTAGGACTATTTTCCCATCCTTAACATTTTTATCTTTAATACCTTTAAGTATCTTTCATAAAGTACTTTTTAGTATTTATAATCTTTGTATTTTTAGAAAACATCTTTTTCTATGTTGTTTCTTCATATTTGTTATTTAGCTATGTATAAAATAAATAAAATGTCTTATAATCAGACAAAATTAGGACAATGTCTTTATTTTTGCAATTACAGGAAATAGGAAAAAGTGCAAAAAATATGGATTTGTTTAGTCTTAATCAAATGTAAAAATTAAGATTTGATAAATAAAATTTTTTAATTATGATAAATAGTCTTGTATTAATTTTTTGTCAGTTGAGTAGAAGAAAAATTTTTTTTCTCTATTTAGACTCTATAGATACCTACTAGAATAGAAACGTTAAGAAATACACATATCTTTATCTATTTCTACTTTTGAGATAAAAAATATATTATTAGTGGCGTTCATTGAATTGGTATATCAGTTGTCCGAAAGGCTAAGAAATCGAGTTCTAAGGCCAGGTTTTGACATGAGCTGTCCGACGCGAAACTTAAAGGCTTTGACAGCTACTAAAGCAAAAGCCTGTTTCTATCTCGCTTTTTAGCACGAGAAACAAGCTGTGTTAGACGAAGGGGTATTTTGAGGACCGCCATTGGCTATCCACGTTCCTTATTGTCGGTTGCCTGGTAACAGGCCTGCTACGAACACAGGTATATATATATATATATATATATATATATATATATATATATATATATATACTCTCGATGGCAACCATCCTGCAGCCGCTACTGACACATACACCATCAGACTCGGACGAGCGTAATCCACCACGACACACTAACAGTAGCAACCCTCTCCGCGGTCTTTCTGCGCCTACACGCACATCCCTCTGTTCGCTCTGATCATTGCGTCTACATACACTTCGGGGTTTCTCTGCACGTAAGGCACGTATATAGCACAAATACACTTAGCTACCCCTCTTTTAACATGCAACAAAATTTTCAAATTGTCGATTTTTAACGGTTATATTTAATATTGGATATCTAATACGTATATATGGATATCTTTAATTTCAAAATTTTATATGAGAAAGAGAGAGAGAGAGAGAGAGAGGGAGGGAGAGAGGGAGAAAGAGAGGGGGAGAGATAGAGGGGAGGGAGAGAGAAAGAGTTAGTAAATGTATGATTTAAAAAAATTATTCTGTATTTTTTTTAGAATAATCATAGGAAATATTAGGTAATTGAAAACGTCATTGAAATTTCATATTGTTGTATGATTAATTATAAATGAATATACAATATTAAAGTAAAACTTAGCATACGATATTTGTGTGAGAATAGATACTATTTTATATTTATTATTTGTATTACTTCAACATTCATTCTAACGCAAACTACATACTTATTCTTAGCTATTATAAATTCTTAAAATTATGATAATGAATATATTTATATTAATAATCATAAAATTAGATATCTAATGATATCCAACATTGTGCTTGTTGGATCTCAATATGATATAAAAGTTTTAATATTCAATATTCTATTGCTGATGACTGAACGAATAATTATTTTTCGAGAGTTTGTACTCTTTGGCAAAGAAATTTTGAAGATAGGTTGGAGAATATATCGAGAAGGTATTATCTATCGAGATAATATCTAAGAGCGAATTAGATAATTTGATTAACATTTCGTGAGAGCGAATTAAATGATCGTATTGATGCATACATCAGCGCATACGCATAGTTGCTTGCATAATAGCTAACTAGATTTGATTAATCGATTAGGTTGTGTATTCCTTAAGCGATGCGACGCGACGCAACGCGATGCGACGCGACACGACGCATCTATTCAGATGAGATGTTTTCTCATACGAATGATATTGATCATATTGTCAAACATTAGCCATGGTTACGAATACATCTCATTAGCAAAATAATAATTTTAGATTTTTAAATTGAGTCTTTCACGCTAAATGTCAGTAAATTAATAATTACTTTATTGCCATTCCTTTCTTTATTTTTATTTCTTTAATATAAGAAAATCAAAAAATTTTCTATTTACGTAAAAATTCTTATTTTAAGATATATTTCCGTAATGATTAGTTCGATGGCTTGAAGTAAACGAGTGTACTTAAAAACTCAGAACAAGAAGGCAACGTGGAACTGAGGGTTTAAAGAGGCCTCTTTATAGAACTGAAAACAATGCATCATGCAAACGTTATACTCCGAACTTGAAATATTTATTTTTTCTTTCTTAATTCATTTTTTTCTATTACTACAAATATGTTTGACTTCATGTGTTAATTAGATATTCCTGATCATGATAATGTATACAATAAACGTAAATCTCTCTTTCTCCCAATACCTATTAAAATATTTTATAATAAAATTTATATTTGTATAAAAATATAACTTGCGAATTAAAATTTATATTATTTATTATCATAATGAAAACATAAATTGTTGCAATAACAATATATGTTTTCAACAATATATGTTTTAGAAAAAGTTTTATAATATTCATCGTAATTAAAAAATGTCTATACTTCATGTGAAAATAGCATTAAAACGTCAATTAAACGGGAAAGTATTGACAAATCTTCTATGTATTAATGGTGACGTCAGCGAACATTTCAGACTCCAATTAGTCGAGGGACATGTATAATTGGAATTTAGCTCTTAATTACTACTTAATTAGCCACCAGCAGTATCAGCGACAGCAGGAACGATAGTAACGAGAGTTACCCTTAGGGAAGAGTTTCATTGTGCACAATGCTTCAGGCTGCTTTTCGCTCGTTAATTTGACATTAATTTACAATTGATAATTATTTTTGGCCAACGGATTTTGTTCGTAGCTGGATTTCATTGCAAGCTTTCAAGAGTGTCATGTACTTCTGTATATCAATTTGTCGTAAAAATTGCCATTATTGCCATTGCGTATGCGACAATCATTTCACAGAAATTTGATAAATTTCATAAATTGCAGGCTTTTAAAAAATAATTGCAACATACAATTTCTTCGCACAAAAATGTGCGTATATATAACGAAAAGATAATTGAGAAGTTAGTTAATATAATTTATTAATTCATTTTAAATTAAATCTATATAGATCTATATAGATCTTTTGAAATTATTTTTTAAACATTTATTTTTAACGTTTTTATTTGTAACGTTTAATTAATATTTTTAAATAAATATAAATAAATTATAATTAATTACAATATTTGTATTTAATTATACATACTTCTAATACTTTCACTATATACTGCAGTAATTAGATATAGTGCAATAATCAGATACATATAGTTGATAGAATTATACATATAGTTATTATTGCTAATATAATATAGTAATCATAATTATATATATAATAATATGTGATTATAATTATAAATAAACAGTTTTTCTCTCAATGTATATATTATTGTGTTTTGTAATTAAATAAGAGAAAATAATATTTCTAAAGAAATGACTTTATTAAAAAAATTAAAAAATTTTTTTATGCGCGCGCAGAAAACAATATAGTATTAAACCTAAATGAATTTTATTTAGGAATAAAATATTAGTTTAGCTTGTTTTTGTAATAGAGCAAAATAAAGCAGAAAGTAATGAATTGATAAGGAGATAAATTACCGAAATGTAAAATTCACTTTTTAGACACATATTTACTAGAGTAGTATTCTCTGGGTCCAAATCATTGCCACGTCTGATGTAATAGGTAATTTGATACGTGATGTGTACCTACGCAGTTTCAATATACAGAGCTGTATAATCATTAATTATAGATAATGTTATCAAATAATGAGCTGTGAATTCAGTAAAATATTAATCTCGACACATCTCTGATTTTTGTAATATACAAACATAAATTCCGCTAATTTAACGCTGCTTCATAATTACGTTTTTCTTTTTACTTTTTGTTAAAGTATAAAATTGCAATATGTAACAATAATGATAAATATTAATAATAAATATACATAAATAATGTTACTTTCTTAAAGTTAGACAAAAATTATAAATATTATCACAAAATATTATCACAAAATTTTTATATGTCCGTCTATTATTACAGGTGTTGGACACAATATAGAGTCAGGAAAGGATTTCACGGTAGATGGACTCTCAGGTTTTAGTAAAAAAAAGAAGAAGAAACGTCGTCATAGGTGAGTCTCTGCCAGAAACTTTGCATTTTCCTCTTTAGACTACTTTTCCCAGTGAGATAAGATGTTCAATATTTTAATGGAAATATCTGCGCTCGTTAACAGCAACTTGTAGTTAGTAAATATATTCTTTATTTAAGATGGTTTTTTAGTAAATCGAGTTACTATAAAAATGTCTTATTTTTTTTATATAATGAAGTTGAATATAATGAAGTATCGAAATTGACGTATGCAAAAGTTCAAAAGTAAGTTAACATTGAAATGAGAGAGAAAAAAAAGTTGAATATATAATCTTTCACGTAATTTACAAGGGAAATTACCCAGATGTCCAATTAGTTTTGAAAAAAATAACGTTTAGAAGTTGTAGTATCCTATAGTATCCTATCTTATATTAAATGAGTGCTTGAAACTCGTTGATTCCAGTGGTGGATTTGAACATTCATTTATTTATCCGTCCCAAAGTTGGAATTGCATTTAAGTATGTATTTATATGCACTTATAAAGTTGTACGAATGTATATACGTACAAAAATACATATGTTTTCTTACTTATATATTTTCATTAATATATTATTATACGTTTTCAATAAATTGGAATTTGAAAAGTTAAAAATATTTTATTGTAAGTTTTGTTATATTATAAGTTATATTATAAAAAAATTAGAAATTGAAATCTATATTATATTACTCATATGTATGTAGAAAAATCCAAGAATAAAAAAAATTTACGAAAAAATTCCATTTAAACTTATTTTCGGCGGAATCACTTACAAAAGACTTTAACATCTTCTTCTAACAAATGTCAAATTTTCCGAGCAATGGTACTTATTTTAATGGTTACTTTTTAAAACTAATAGATAATTTCCTTTGTTGACAGATAATGCTCGCAGACACTTTTTTGACTAACTGCACACAAATCTTATCTACCATAGACTTTTCTCAAAAACGAGATTATAATAATTTAAAAAATTACGATTTTTAGTCACAAAAAAAATTATAGATCAACGGCCATTTTGAAAAGATATTTATGTGCATAAACTTGCATATAAATTTAATCTTGAAAAATAAACATAATCTCATTTTGTTTTCCTTTGATGAAAATATTCTTGATTTATTATCGTTCCATACTTTCATTAAGATACATGTAGTTTTAATATTTTATCCAAATTATGCAGATATTTGTAATTTTAGGTGAGGCACTCTAAATTTTGGGGTTCTTTACTAAAGAACCTTAACATTTTTGTATGCTTATTGCATATTGATAGTATAGTTTTTTATTTTGAAGCAATAGAGAATTTTATGGTTATTATTTTATATAAAATAACTTTAGTATATCCAATTGAAATTTTAAACTTAAATGAAATGTTACACAAACCTTTCGCATTCTCAATTATTATGCTATTTAATGAATGTTATTTAAAATAATCATATACAATCCTATATAATCAACATCTGAATGTAACTACAACTACTATTTTGTGGAAAATACAATTGTACGATATTTTAATGATTAATTAATTTAATAATTTCTATATTTTTAATTTTAAAACTTAAACTCTCGATCAATAATACGATTACAGAACTTACACAATACATTCAAATCCCTACAGCACAAAGTTGCAGCAATACTGCTGTAACATTGCAGCAATATTGTAAAGATTTTGCAGCGAACTGTTACAAATTCTGTTGTAGAGTAACTCCGGCAAATATGCCGCTCTGGGATTTACGCTGCAGAAATCAGAAAAAAATAGAAAAAATGGAGATAATTTTTCCGCAACTATTCTGTTACATGCTTTTATATTATATTAGTGTTATGTTATATTGTGTTATGATTTCAGTTTCTTACTGTTAATATTAATGAAATTATTGTGAGTTGAATCGATTTGTGTCACTGTGTTAAATAGTGCAATCATAAATTATAATCTGAATAAAATAATTACTGTAGGATGTGCAAAAGACTTAGTGGTTATTTCGTGAGTGTAGAGGAATAGTAAAGCATGTATAACAAAATACTTTATAACAAGTACTTTGCTCTTATATTCTTTGTTTAGTTATTCTTAGTTTGTTGTCTTGTATATCCCATCTGTTTGAGATATATGACATTTTTAACAAGCGGGATTTATGCCCAATGCATACAAAGTGCATAGATTAAATTCAGTGCACTAAATGCAATAAACGCATTATACGAAATATGTACCTCATGTCATAACACTTGTAACATATGTAGGAAGATATAATTATTATTTATTACTTTATATTTATCATTCTTATTCCTTAATAAAACTTTATAAACACATTTTATAAGTTATTGTATCATTATACGTTTTATTTATATGCATTATTTGTAAATTTTTCGTGAGCCGTACATACTCTCTCGTCCCCTTATGAGTAACTATATATCCCACCCCTATGAGATATATGGCAAAAATGCAAGGGTTTAAAAAAATTCATTTTTTAATACGAAATACAAATATTTCGAATTTCTAATATTTTTTTCATAATAGTAGATAGTACAAAGTTTTACTGATAGACTGTTTACTTTAAACATAGTAAATAATACTTATAAATTATATATAAATTACATATAAATTAAGTTTTTGATAGATGCGGCGTATATACCAAAGTTACCCTATGGGAATGTATATACAACAATATTTTTTACATTAAAATTATATATTTTTTTTAAATAAAATAGATAAATTTCAATGATAAATTCTAATAATAAATATTTAGAGACAGATTATGTTAACATGGTACTAGCAAGGTTTATCATATACATATTACGTAATAATATTTTTATACAATTTTATTTTAATTTACCAATACGAAATGAAAAAATATTTTACTACTGCTGAAATATTATTGGATTATATATAAATCGAATAGTATACGTTATTATTATATTTATATATATGAGGATCATTTGAGTCTCAATATGAAGATGATGTTACTCATCAAAATTATTCTGGAATTATAATCGTACACGTTTTGAAAGATACCTGTGCAAATTGTAGCTATTTTGGACGCTCAGTTATTGTTTGACTTGTCATTTATGCAAATCAATGTCAGTGTTTTTATCAAAATGGAAAAAAATCGAATATTACACCGTGATTAAGTTTTTGCATTTGAAAGAAATATACGCTTGCGCAAATTAAAGACGAATTGAACGCTGTTTGCAAGAACTCTGTCTCATCATTTGCTACCGTGAAAAGACAACTGAATTTAAACGTAGTCATATCAGTTTGACTGATGATGAGCATTCAGGACAGTCAATAACTGAATTAAAGGGGAGGGAGCACTGGAAAAAGTGTATCGATTTAAAGGAGACTATTGAAAAATAAAATTGAATTTCGAATTAAAAAAATACTTGTTTTTATGTTAGGCTCGAAACTTTTCAAATGACTTTCGTATTATATGTTATAATGTTTATATACATAAAAATTATTGTAATATAAAAAAAAATCTGGAAAAGAATCTAATTAGATAGGATAGAGGACTATTCTGTCATTTTCAACCTCAAAATAATATAAAGTTTATGACAACAAGCAATATCTTTTTGCAGTAATAGCTTATAACTATCTTATACAATTATGATTGTTGAGAGTACATGTATAATCTTTAATATAAACAATATCGTGAGAAATGGCGCCGCTCTACCCTCTATTTTGCACAGTTACATTTATAAATGACATTTTATTATATGTATGTACAAGAGCAATTGTAGATTCTCTAATTAATTCTCTAATTAATATAAAACTAATATAAAACTAGAAATATAATTATTCGTAAAAATATATTCTAACATTACAAACTTTAAATTAGCGCTTATTTCAACTTATTTGATATTTTGATACGATCGCTGTTCGAAGTTAATCCTGTAGAATTCGAAAGGATTACACGGCAATCTTTAAACGAGCATACAAAACTGAAGCAAAATTGTCGACGATTTTCGCGTGTCCGCTTAACGAGCGGATGATCGTTCGGGAAATGACTTTCAATTTCGAAGCTTTCGTTCGGCCCACAAAGGCAGATGCCAGCTCGTTCTCCGCGCAACCTACAATTTGTCGAATCGCAAGACTAATTGGACGTCTTGCCGTCAAATTCGCTTCTCCAGTTTCTGTCATATCACGCGCATATGTGCCTTCTGGCTGAACACTAGCCTGTCTACCATCGACTGTCCATCACGCGTTGCTAAGTTATACATCCTGCTTATGAAAAAGAAGAAGAAATGAAGAAATCATTGCTTACTACGCGTCGTCTCTCGAATTTTTACATCGAATTTACGTCGACAAAATGTATGCAACTAATTGTAATAAGCTAATGATGGAATAGATACTTGCGGCTTCTTAGGAAAATAGACCTGTGACGATTTTATATTGATGCACGTTACAAGAATGAAATATGAGAGTAATTTAAAAAGTATTGTCGAGATGATGATTAAATTAAATTAACATTTCTGTCACTGCCAACGTACAATTGTACATGTATTCTGTACCTTCACCTTTATAATAAATATTAATGTTGCTATTACATTTAGATAAAATATAACATTCTTTAAATAATAAAAATAAAATATGTCTATTCTTTATATCTAAACATTGTTTTTAATTTCTTTCTCATAAAAGATACATTTTCAAATACATTTATGTACTAAGTACATTTATTAATATAACTATTAATGTTTGATATTTGGTGTATCTCTCCACGAGAAAATTGTGAAAGCTTATAATTTGATATTAGTGGTACAATAGCGATGTTCATAAATTTTTAGTTTGATTTAGATTTCTAATTTGTAGTATTTTTTTATCCAATATACTCATAGAAAACATTCGCTTATTATAAAATGTTGCTAGTCAAATAATTAGCAAAGATTTTAATACTTCTTTCTATATAAATGCCACAATACGTGCTATTTGAATTTTTTCAGTTTTTTGAGAGAAAGATAGATTTAAGGTAGAAGCTCTGTAATGGCATATAACTAGGTTCATGTGGTTGTTGCTCCAGGACGATCTTCACGTCACAGCAGCTGGAGGCGCTGGAGGCAGCTTTCAAGGAAGCCCATTACCCTGACGTCTATGCCCGCGAGATGCTAAGTCTGAGGACTGATCTACCTGAAGACAGGATACAGGTAAGCGAAAATACATAAAAAAATTTATTTTTATGTATAAATTACGATAATTTTTATATAGTAAGATAAAGTTGAGCATTTTTAACAAATTAAAATTTAAAATAAATTACAGATAAGTAATTAATTTTAAATCGAAATTTGAAATTAAGTCTCATTGAAATCTTTATAGCAATAGGATATTTAGAATATAGGCTACTTTTAATCTAACTTTCTTAAATAAACTTAAATAAATAGCAAATTATATATATATTTGTGCTACTATGCCACAGAAAATAATTTCCTACAAAGTCTATATATATGGTGCGTGCGTGTGTGCGTGCGTGCGTCGTGCGTCGTGTGTGTGTGTGTGTGGGGTGTGTGTGTGTGTGTGTGTGTGTGTGTGTGTGTGTGTGTGTGTGTGTGTGTGTGTGTGTACTTATTTATATTTATGAACCTCTAAATTTCTTGGAGCGAAATCTCATTCCAAAAAAAATGATAATATTGCCGCTATTAAAAAAGAAAATATTTGTACTTTTGAATAAGAGTGACAGATTTTATTCTTTTCTTTTTAAGTAAAATTTTAACCTTTTGGAGTAAGTTTAATTCCAAAAAAGGAGACTTCCTCTCTTTGGAATAAATCTCATTCCTTGAAAGAGTAAAATTTCACACAAAAAACCTGCCATTCTTATTAAAGAGTTTAAATATTTTCTTTTAAAATGAGATTTTACCCTAAGAAATTTAGTGAGTAGATCCTCTCTGACCGCTTTTCCTCTTTGCGAGCTACAATTGCAAAAGCGTTTATAAATAGTTGTAATTGCAAGAATTGATCAATCACTGTAAAATATTCATCTCAAATTCGATTGTAATTGGTCAATTTTTATAACTACAACCACTTACAACAATACAAATAGTAATAATGTAATTTTAATAGTAATAATGTAATTTTCTTACAAAATTCTCTCTCAATTCAACAACAATCCAAAAAAATCCAAAAAAAATCAGGGCAAATGAGATCAGCCTGGTTAAATTAATACAAAATATCAATCCCTTCATGTCCAAAAAAAATCTGATAGTGATTTTTTCTTGGACATGAAAAGATTGATATTTTGAAATTGTATTGCTGAGGATGATTCCAAAGTGGACTGAAACGTACTATTTTTTGGATAAAGATAGTATTTTCTGGAATAAAGATTTAAGATTGAATATTAACTATCATGCTGACTCTCATTCACCCTGATTTTTTTGGATTTTTTTGTCACTTACAACTACGTTTACGCAATTCTGGAACACGCATTAAGATTATGGTAACATTAAAAATCGACTATAAAAGAAATAACTTTTTAAAGCTGGCGGTTACTGCTGAGTGGGAAATAATAGATTAATAAATTTTCTCATGGTAAATCCAAAGCAGGATTTTCTTTCATTCTTTTTTCTGTTTCGCTCTTTTTTAATATCTTCTTTTCATGTCTTTTTTTTTCTTTTATACCTTTCTCCATCTTTTTCCTATTCTAAAATCTTTGGAATAGAATCTAATTCTAAAAAGTGAAATTTCTCTCTTAAAAATTGATATCTATTGATATCTAATTGAGTCCCTTTTGCAGCACTGGCTCAATTATCACTCTTATTCACTCCTTAGAATTAGATTTCATTTCAAAGATTTTAAAGAGTAGAAAAGAGACTTTCTGTGAGATCCAAGATCTGTGCTGTACTTGGCAAAGCAAAATATATGACCGAAGCAAATTGTGTTTCTTTTAAATATTAGTATGCAATAAATATGCGAGTAATTACTACAAAATATATTAGAATTGAGAGTGCCTTTTTGAAAGCTGCCTTTGATAAACTTTTTATTTTTACTCAATAATTTATAATTATAAATTTTTGAAAAATACTAAAAATACTAATTGCGCGCGCGCGCGTGTGTGAGAGATTGGATGGGTGAATGAATAGATGGGTGGATGTTAGCTACTATACCAGTTGATTTCTATATCAGTTGGCTTTTATAAATTTAAATGTACAGCTTTTGAAGCAAAACAGAGTAAAATACAACAAAGAAGTCAACAATAAAATTGCCTTCAAATAAAAATTCTTTTATTCTATTCTTTTTTTATTGTTTCAACGATAAAGAAAAAACGGAAGAGAGCAAGAGAGAGATTCTTCAAGTATCATAACGTCATCATGTAGTTTTCATCTATCCTTTCTGCTGTCCCAATTGCGTGCGTGTGTACATTAGTGCAGCTTGCGTATATTGTACATCAGAGGTGCCTAAGTGGATTTAACTAAGAGAGTCCGCACCTTGCCTGTGCATCCCCACTACTAACTTATCACGTTTGTCGATTCGTATCGTAGACTAGGGGAAACGGGGAGAGCATGTGGAAGAAAATGGCCCGCGGGCCACGACTCGGACAATTCTGTATATATGTGAATGAGCGCGTTCCCAACATACGACATATACATATGCACGCAACCTGTACACGGCAGCCAGTGATTATATTTTGATATAATTCGAGGTACGAGGGCGGCTGCCACGAACGGCGGGGGTGGCTGGTGAGCCAAGTAGAAGGGAGACTGGAAGAGGGGAGGGCTGGGGAATCGCGCGGGGTGACGGCATGGGGTTGTCGAGGCTGCTTGAAGCGTGCAGGCGCGTACACATAGAGTGCCGGGGAACGACAAAGCGGCCATTACAGGATGGGTGCGGTCCCGCGGGCCAATCAGAGAGAGGAGTCAGGGACCGGACGGCCAATCAGAACGCGCTTTCCACCCGTCTTTTGTTTCTAAATTTGCGCGCGCGACGGGGACACAATATAACGAGGCGCGAGACGGAAAGAGGAGCTGATAATCGTTAACGGGGATATTTTTGCATGGAGAGGTGGCGTCTTTCCTTCTCGCTCATTTCGTCTCGTTCCTTTTTATTTTGTTCTTATATGCAGTTTTACTCTTTATTTTCAAATTTATTTTTGTCTTTCTTTGATTGAACTAGCGAGTTCTTTAGACATTCGCACAGTGTTTTTGTACATTATTTGAATTTAAGAAATTTTGAATTATGTATGGTTAAAAGATCATTTTATGCAAATAAGCATAACATCTAATCTAGAATTATGTTTATGTATATAAAACATATTAACAGATTATGTTTATATGTACAAAACATTGTACATTATTACTTAAATTTTTCTGTTTGTAGTATAATTATATTTTGTAGTGTAATTATATTAGTCCATTAAATATATTTATTCAATTGCACTTTTGAATTTTTAAATAATGTATAAAGCAATGTATAAAGCAATGCTATGTATACGTTTTTATATACTATATATAAATTTTTTAATACTTAAATGTAAAAAACGTTTGATTGGAATACAATTAGCTTGAAAAATTTTAAAAAGGAATTATTCAGACATTAATAAATTAGAAAAAGCAGTTATATTTTCTTAAAAATTATGATTTAATAAGGCTAATAACGAAGTCTTAAAAATAAAAATGTAATTAGCTTTCTAAAGAAGAAATAGATATATTTTTTATGAAATGAGGTAATTACAAGATAATAAATGAATGTTACAAAGGACAAAATGAATTTGTCCATTATTTCACGTGTCTTTTTTTTCTTTTATGAAGAATAGTATCAAAATGATAAAAAATTGATTACAATTACTTAATACCTAATATATAATAAGAGATTGAATAAAATTAACTGAATTAATATTTTTTATTTTTTGAATTTTCGACTAATAAGTATTACGATTCTAAGAAACTTGAATGGAAGATTTCCGTTCTAATGAAAATTATCCTCTTGGTAATTTGACAATAAATCGATTTCTGAAGTGTGTCGAAGTATTATTTATTTAATAAAATTAATGATTTTAGATACATTAATAACCTAGGTAGAAATTAATTAGTTATGCTTATTAAATTTTACAAATTTGTTAATTTGTCATTCATTCTTATTATGAATATACAAGATTTATAAGGAAGTTGTTCTAATAAACATTTTTGTATGAAGTCATTTTAATGGAAAATAAAAATATAGTTGAAAATAAAAATACAATGATAAAAGAGATTCTTACAATAAGATGGGAGTAAAATTTATAGAATAAGATAAGAATAAAATAAGTGGCATTTACGTGCATTGAATTTGCGCCTATTATAATTTTAATATTTGCACTAATATTAAATGATGTTAATACTGAGTTATACATCGCTAAATTTGTGTAAAGTAACATTTAAATGAATAATCAAAATGCTTGTTGCTTAATTGATTACATAAAACAGATTTAAAAATTATTTGATTTATGTAATAGCAACAGAAACTATCGTTAAATATTACAAAGCTTGTTTTATACATATGTTGATCATCATTTTTATTACTATTAATACAATAAAATTTTGACTTTTGTTCATTTTGCCAGTGTTACGGTTGTACCGAACTAAAATATCGAAGACAAGCAATCGAAACCTCCTGCGGTGAAGTTAATCGAAATGTCTTCAACAGATTGTCGTATTGATCTTTTATATTTGAACCTTATGTATAAAATATTACTATATATGAGAAAACATTTGTTTGTGTATTGGATATATTATAATGAAGAGAGCAATTAATGGTTTTTCTTGATCGTAATTTTTTGGTGCTTTATTGTATTACATTACTACTGTGAAAAATTAAATGCTTAGAACTTCTAACACACAATCAATTTCCCTATACGATATAAGGGAGGCAACTTGTTATAGCGAGCTCATGTTCGCAACTTGGCTGCGTCTGATTGGCGGATAGAATCACGCACAAACGGACATAATTTCGGCGATCTGAGGGTTATGATTTCTTATGGGGTGAAAATTGCACACTGTGCTATTCCTACCAGTTTTGACGCGATCGATAGGAAGGGTTCCATGTTGCGGAGTGATTCAAACTAAATAATAGAAATGAATTATTATATGATTATAGCTGCATGAGCCAAGCATGCATTGTAAAAAAATAACTTAGTTAATATTTTATTCTATAATTTAATGCTTCATAATTTAATGTTTCCGATGTTATTTTGCTTTTGTTCCTTTAGTTGTTCAATATAGTTGACTGTTGTTGACTAAAATTTACGAAGAAGGAAATTTAATAAGAAGGAAAAGATTTTTTTTATAAGGAATAATTTTTTTATTTAAATAAAAAATTTGCTTATTAAAATATTATATAGGCGAATAATTTGTTGAATTATACGATTGACTATGTTGATCCAAGTGTTCTAAAATTTTTTGTATTTTCGCAAGGGTGGCGATTTTTTTCTTTGGAATAATTTATTACGCGTAACGAGAATGTGAACTCGTGAAGAGAAAGATGGGAAGTGTATAGGATCGTGCCAGTGTTCCGTCGTAAGCGGCCCATTAGCGAGGAATTTTGACGTGATTCACACAATCGTCACGCGTTCGTTTGGACGAAGAAAGCAGAAGGATGGAAAGCCGCCTTCGAGTCGAAGAAAAAAAAAATTTATTTCAAGTAGCAGCTCGCAGTTCGCGATGAGCAAGTCATCCACAGAGCTCTCCAGGGTTCTCACCCGAGTTCCACGTGAGTTCCCTGACAAAAGTTTCTCTGAAGGAATCCCCCTTCCTGACAACAAGGCCCCATTGTCAAGGCCCCGTTTGCACTCGGGCGCCATTGAGGATTCGTTAGAACGGCCAGCCAGGTAGGAGGCGCGAGTTGCTCCTCCGACAAGGCGTTCGACATTTCCTTCTCATTTTGCAAGATCACTCTGCCATGTTTTACGATATATATATTTCATATTGCTCTTTCATGATTAACAGTTCCGTCTAAAGCATTTTGTGGTTATTTTATATTTTTTATGTTCTTAGATAGGATCATGTATTGTTGAAAAATCTTTGGTAATGCTTAATATAGATATTGTCTATTCGTTTCCATTTAATTATATAGTACCTATATTATGTTTATTTAAAAAATATTATTTCAATTCAATAAAAATTAAGTTTAATAATCGAATTTTGGGGGAATTTTGATTTCACAACTTAGAAATACATGTTATTATCAAATATCTTATTTATTAACATGTTTTATGCCGTGCTATTTTTACGCGATCCATTCATGTACCACCAATTGTGTACCATATAACAACTACTAATTCTATATTCTATATTTTATTCTATATATTCTATATAATAATGTTATATAATAATAAATTATATATTCTACATTCTTTTAGAATATTACATTCTTTTAATATTATAACCTAATTGTACCACTTTACCGATGCGACACGGTATTGAATAAAATACAAGGTGTGATTGGAAATTTTAATATATATGTAACGGTTTATTTTTTAATCAGATTATTATTATTATAATATCTGTTAAATTAAAATATTTAAATATTAATATTTAAATTTTTAATGTTAAATTTTTACGCAATCTCGTATGTAAAATATTATAAAATATAATATTACGTGTATCTGCTAGTAGATGCATTATAAATGCGTTATATAACAATATATTTTAATATTAAATAGAATCGCAAGAAAAAAAAATAAAAAGTGCATAAAGAAATTGCTTAATGGAAACAGATTCCTAACTTATCATAAATACAGCGAATATTAAATAAGTTAAAATGATATTTTGCCAGGCTTCTTTCGTAATGTAGTTCACATTAAAATTTAACACTACAAGCGTCTTACAAGTAAGGTATATATCATGTCTTTCATGGTTAAAAAACAACTTGATGCAATTTACGAAATGGCGGCTACGGCTAACATTTGCGAAAGCAATGCGAGCAACATCGCTCGTAAAACGGGTGAAATGGCTTGTTCGAATTCGGTTTCGTCCAAGGAAGAGCTTTTTTTAGTACATACAGCTATTGTTGAATGCTTTCGTCGCTGTTTGCAGCTATTGTATTATTTGTAGGATCGAATCGAAAATAAGGTGAAATTCTATTACTATAATTTTTTTGTAACAGCTGTATATAAAGAGCTAATATACTGTATATATTTATGGCAATAATAATTATCTGTGGATAATTCTAAATAAATTTTGGCAGGTAGCACTGTAAACGATAATAAAATTTCAAGTCTTATATTCTATTTCTAGAAAATATCTATAATTGGAAAAAAATCTAATAAATGTTTGTATTATAATAAGTATACCTAAAAAAACAATCTAATTTATAATTTAATTAAGGTATCTGCTTATATAATAAGACCCTCTTAATTAATTTTATTTTTTAAAATTCTATTTATGGGAATTATTGAAATAAACTGAAATAAATAAGTAAAAATCAAATCTTCATTTCATTCACTCCCAAAAATAAAAATATACTGTTTATATAGAATATGGGTAAATGAACGAAAAAAAATTTTGTTAAACTCTGACATTAGGCCTTATTACATGCACATAAATATAATAAGAATCCAAATCAGAAGTAAATTAAAAATAACAAAGAAAGTAAATATTTTCTTTCTAAATCAAATTTAAAAATTATTAATTATAGAAAGGAAATTTCTTAGGATTTACTCTGCTCTTAAATATTACAATTATCTTTAATTTTGTTTGTAATTAATCTCTTTAATCTTTAGAAATGTTCAATTTAAATCAATTTTGGCTTAAAAGATAGCAGCATTGAAAATCACTATTTTTTAGCATAAACCACATAACAAACAAATAATAACAGCTATATTAATCACATAAAAAAAAGTAGATCTTATTTAATAAGTATATTGTTAAAAAAAAATACTTATACTTATTTAAAAAAATTGATTTATTAGTTATATTTTATAGTTAGGAAGTTAAATAATATTATGAATGAATAGTAAATTATGAAACATTGTATACTATAAATTTTAGCGGATTGTTATAAAAATTGCTCATATTAGGCTCATATATACAAATTTTTGTTGTGTTAAACAAACGTGTTGTTATTGATTCCAATTCTTTAATCCTTTTTTATTTACTTCCTATGACACATCATTTAAATATATATTGCAGATGTAAATTTTTAAAGTAATATTTAAAAGTGGACCTTATTTAGTGCCTGGGTCTTATTCGGCACAGATACCTTATATATATATATATATATATATTATATTTAGCAACAATTAAATTAAATTAATTTACAGAATTCAAATATATATAATTATAAGATAATTTTACATAATTTATTAATATAAATTAGACATACAAAAGAGAATTAAATTAGCTATTTCTTGTTTGCTAAAATGAAAGAGTATTAAGTACAAATTATACATCATGTTAAAGAGTTACTTAAGCAGAATAATGTTTATCTTGGAAAAATATTAATAAGAGAAATTGTGATAAAAGTCAATAAATATGTTATTACATTTATTAATAAAAAATTGTTAAGTATGATATTAAGACTCTCAGAAATTAAGCAACAACATTTGTTATTTAAATACGTATAACTTGGAGGAGATTTCCGAGGGATGGACAAGCGACGAAGAGTTTGTGATACAAAAATATTTATTTAGTTTTTAACAAAATATACTTATTAAGTTATATATGTTTAAGTACATACATACAATACAATTTTGCTTAATTCCCGGAATATCTTGATGTCTTACGTAATAACTTTATTCTTTGACAACATTTTTATTTTTGATAATGATTTTTCCATGTTCCTGATATTTCTTCCATTATAAGCACTACTTATTCGATCTAAGTAAATACTTATATACTACATATAATTTTTACATTTCGGAACTTATTTATTTTAGACGAAAAACAGCCCTAACTTAACATTCTTTTTTATATTTTTATTATTCACTGTTATGAATAAGTTATCCTGTTCTAAAAATATACATATTTTAATTTGTACTAAATATTCTGAATATTGTCCAACTTACTTATATATTGTACATGATATGATGATCGTAAAGAAAATATTTTAGTTTTCTAATAATTTTCTACAAGATTATATATTATATAGAAGTACGCGTATTTTGGCTACTTTAACAACTTAGTATACTATGTTTAGTATACAACTTAGTATACTAATAACTTAGTATACTATGTTTTCTGATGTATCAAATGCTTCCACTATATTGCATCATACGTTGTAGAATAAGCATTTTCAGTATCGTAAATATAATATTTAGAATCGACAGTTGAGCGGGATAAAGAAAATTCGTTGGAAGATACAATTTTCTGGAACGTAATGAGAAATTGAGTCACGTCTGTGTTGCTACAAGTAACTTTTCTCCTTTTCGTATCCTCAACTTCTTTTCTTTCTTTTTCTCCTTATCTTTCTCTATATCAACTTCTTCGATTTTCTACAATGTCTTACATTTCTCCGCCTATTCTTGGACCGAGTCACAGGATTACTCGTAGAGAAGACGTGCTAAGAAAGGGTAATGGCGCGGAAACGGCTCAAATGATCCGCGAATTTTCAGCAGGCAGACGAGACTTCCTACTCGTGTTTATGTTTAGTAGGCACCCACCATCGTAAGTCATTGAGAATTATGCCGATATTACCATTCACAAGGAATTTATGGTAATTCACAAATCAGTTGTAGTTTCTTCTCTCTATCATTGATGTCACGCCGTCGTTCTCGGAAACGACCTTCTGCACTGTATTCTGATTATTATTGATCTCTTGACATTTTTTGACATAAAAAGTACTTCAAGTGTCTTTAATAAGCAGCGAAAATTACTTACTGCTGCGATGTCGTTATATAGATAAAGGAGCCAACGGCAATGTCTCGCGCCATCTTATCGCCGAGATACTATCGTGTCTTTAGATACGTGCTACTGCAAATTCATATGAAATACTTCTTCTTAGAATTAAATTTAATGATTTCACACTCATTTTCTAATAACAAACGTAAAATTTATATTGAATAATGAATATTGGTATTATTATAATTTGGTATAAAATTATATAAAATTATTTCTCCATTATTGTTACTAAGATTTTAAATATATATATATATTTTTTAAATATATATATATATATATTTTAATTTTAATATCACTAAAGTTAAGCTACAAAATCGTAGATGTAGAAGAAGAATACGATAGAGTCAATGTTGAAAGAATTTGAAAAGAGATTAAATTATTTTTTAATTTTTAAAGCGTAGCATTGTGAAAAAAGAAGAAGATTTATTTACGATTTTATTGTAGAGGTAGTAATATGTAATATAAAATATTTCTATATTATGTTACAAATTAAATAAATTGTATTATAAACTATAATAGAATATTTTAAGAAAAATTTTTATGTTTTATATTTATAAAAATTTTCTAAATTTTTTACAAATTTTTACTAAGATACATAAAAATTTTTATAACATTACTTAATTTATATACTTAATTTATATTTTTTGTAATTTATAAAAGAGAAATTAGTATATTCTATTTTTGTGGTAATATTGTACAAATGAAGACACATGTCTCCACAATATTTTATACATACACGCAACAAATGTTTACAAAATTTCATTTAGTATACATTTTATATAAGTAAAAGCAATGTATTCCTATAGAAACAATGTAATATATAATAATGTCTTTCTGTGTTTTTAATTTTGTATAAAATTATTTACTTAAAAGTGTGTAAGTATTTTTTTATTTACTATTTTAGTATAAGTAATGTTCTTACATAAACATTTCTGTAGCATTTGTTTAGAATTGTTGCAAATTCTAGTATTATTAGATATATTTAGAAATTTTATTAAAAGATCTTATTCTATTTTATTTTAAAAAATCTTACTAAATATATTAGACTGATAAGAAAAAAAATATTTTTTTCAATCTCAGTTCAAAAGCTTCCATTTCATGCTAAAAAAACATCCCTAAATTTTTATTAAAAAATATTAAGATTTAGAGATGGTTAATGAACGATTTTTAAATCAAAGTTTCGATTTTCCTTAATATATGATTTGATGCAAAAATAGCTTAATCCGAATTTTAAATGTGATACTGTATGTTTTTTGGTCACTGAACGATGCAATAATTCATTTAACCGATATACGCTTTAAGAAATACAGCCCAATTAATGTGAAAAAATGACCAAATTTTGAGTTCAAGGTCGATTTTAACAAGATTCCAAGCGTTCAGATGTGTCGTCATTCCTCTCAAATTATCTGTTTACGTAGAACAAAATCCAGTTGGAATTTTTCCGGGAAATTTCCTACAGGGCCTTTAAATGTTGCATTTAACTGGATTATAAATCGTTTTACATAATAAACAAAATATACTACATAATATGCAATTTATTTCAATTAATTAAATATTATTTTTTTGTATTATATACCCATTTTATTTTCTAATAAAAAGTCTTTTATTGTCAAATTGAGACGTTTAATTTAAGGATGTCAAAATCACAAAGCGATATACTTTAGAATTTGTAAAAAATTTTTCCTTGTTAAGGTAATATTTTTCACAATAAGTTTTTTACCAAATTAACTTACCAAATTAACTAAAGGGGAGGGGAGATTATTTTATATATGGGGAATGTTTCCGCGAATATTTCGGTGTCTTACCATGTTTATATTATTAGCGTCTCAAATCAATTGTGATTAATCTGTTTCGATGCACAGTCATCATCTGAGATAATTAAATTTAAATCAAGAATGTATATTATATTCATTATCTAATTTTGATTATTGGCGTTCTCTATCACATTTATGTATATGATTTACAAGGTCGTACTTATTTTTAAAATATAGATATATCATCTTATATTTGTTTTATACAAATTTTTATTTACATTATTTAATTATTGTTAATTCGTATAATTAGAGTTTTTTTTATAAAAACTTTATCGTGAAAAAAATTATTATTGTTTTAAATTATTATTTTAAATTGTTTGAAATTATTTATTATTGTAAATAATGATTTTCCGATTAAATAACAAAAAGATTACTTGTTATTTTGACAATTATTATATATTGATAGTTAGTATTTGATAGATATAAACAAACGAACATTGAAAATCTCTTTATTTGCCGAAAAGTTATTTCTCTACCACGGATGTGAGTTATGTGACAGGTGGATATTCGGCTAAGAATTTTATAAGGACTCAAAACTGATTGTAAGGATCTAGAGGAAACGTCAACATCTTTAAAAGTGGGATTAATGCTGAATAAATAATATTGAGACTTGAAATTAGCTATTTCCGACTGAGTAAAATAAATATTTTCTTATCGACCGTTCTAGGGATTATGAAAATCTTTGGAGTTGAATGTATGTACACACATGCATACACACACACACACACACACACACACACACACACACACACACACACATTTATTTATTTGACTTGATAATTATGTGGCGTGACTGTTTTAAAATTATAAGAAGTAATTATAACGAGTTCTATTTGTTCGTTTTCTCATTATGCTTTTGGAATAAGAAAATTTTAATCATACCTATTTGCTTATAATTATAAATTGCATTTTATAAGCATACACAGAATCACTTTTTATTTTGGGAAAAAACTAAAAAAATACAATGATAAGTAT
>Ga0157363_1000879_pt1 | contig 24096 bp, 23 predicted proteins | sample AttsexASBM1_FD_111477 | JGI IMG/M metagenome (GOLD analysis project Ga0157363, IMG submission 111477) | Fungus gardens microbial communities from leaf cutter ant in Ribeirão Preto, State of São Paulo, Brazil - Atta sexdens ASBM1 | ecosystem: Host-associated > Fungi > Mycelium > Unclassified ... | reverse complement strand
GAACCAGCTGCTGCGCTTTCAGGTTCGCGACACCGGCATTGGCATTCCCGCCGACAAGCAGCAATTGATCTTTGAATCCTTTAGCCAAGCCGACACGTCGACGACCCGCAAATATGGCGGCACCGGGCTCGGTCTGACTATCTCTGCGCGTCTGGTGGAGATTCTCGGCGGCGAACTGCGGGTAGAGAGCGAACCCGGCAAAGGCAGCGTCTTCAGCTTTAGCCTACCCGCTCCACCTCAGCCCGTCAGCGAGGCGCTGAAAACCTCGCCGCGCTTCAGCAGCGCGCCGGTGCTTGTGGTGGACGACAACGCCACTAATCGCCATATCATGAGCGATATGCTGCGCAACATGGGCCTGCTGCCTAACCTGGCGGCCAGCGCCGCCGAGGCGCTGGCGATCCTGCAGGCCCACCCCGAGTTCGCCCTGATCCTGCTGGATGCGCAGATGCCGGATAAAGATGGCATCACGCTGGCGCAAGAGATCAAAGCCACGCCCGCGCTGGCCAACAGCCAGATCATTATGCTGAGTTCCATGGGCCACTTTATGGATGCCGAGCAGCTCACGCGCATCGGCGTTAACTACTTCCTCGGCAAGCCGATCGATCAGCGTGAACTGTACGACGTTATTATGCAGGCGCTGGCGCTACAGCCGGCCGTAACGCCCGCGCCGCGGATGATGGAAATCACCACCAGCACGGAGCGTCCGTTACGCATTTTGTTGGCGGAAGACAACCTGGTGAATCAGAAGCTGGCTGCACATTTCCTGACCCGTCTCGGCCATCAGTTCGCCATCGTTGGCAACGGACTGGAGGCGCTGGAGCAGTTAGACAAAGAAAACTGGGATCTGATCTTGATGGATCTGCAAATGCCAGAGCTGGATGGCGAGCAGGCGACGCGCCTGATCCGAGAGCGCGAAGTGAACCAGCCGGGATGTCCAGTACAGCGCATTGTTGCCATGACCGCCCATGCCATGAAAGGCGATAAGGAGTTCTGTATGCAGCACGGCTTCGACGGTTATCTGTCGAAGCCGGTGAGCCTGGAGTCGCTAAACGACGAGATCCTTCGCGTCATTACAATGCAACCCCCTGCGCATCCCAAGCCTGATGCGTTGCCGGATCGCCAGTCACTAGCCTCGCGCCTCGGGCTGGATGACGCTCTTCTGAGCGAACTGCTGGGGCTTTTCGCCGCCGGACTGCCGGAGACGCTGGCGCAGCTGAAAGGCGCCATCATTGAACAGGATGTCGCGCGAATTCCGCGGCTGGCGCATAAGCTCCGCGGCGAAGCCTCGACTTTCGGCTTTGACGCCTTCACCCGCTTTTTGCAATCGCTGGAAGAAGCGTCTCGTGGCACGGCACCGCTGGAGAGCGCCGCGCTCATTGCCCAACTGGAGCAGCAGTCGGATGCGCTCTACCTCAATCTGCGCCACCTGCAGGAGAAAACCTGATGCGTTACGCCTTGTCGATGAGCCTACTGTTTTGCGCGCCATTATTCGCCGCCCCGCTCACCCCTTTGGGAAGTGTGTCGCTGGCAGGTGAATGGCGCGCACATGATGCTAACGACACCAATTTCGTCGGCTGGCGCGGTAGCGATCGCACGTGGCGAAAGCTACGTGTGCCCGCAAACTGGCACAGCGCGGGCTGGGATCATCAGGGCGCGCTCTGGTATCGCACCGAGTTCTCTCTGCCGCAGAAGCGTGACGAAGGGCTACTGGCGACGCTGGAGTTCGACGGTGTGGATTACTTCGCCGACGTCTGGCTCAACGGCAAGAAGCTGGCGCAGCATGAGGGCTATTTCCAGCGGTTTGCGGTCGATATCACGCCTGCATTAACGCGATACAACCGGCTGGCGGTGCGAGTGGATAGTCCGTTTGAAGATCCTCAGAAGAACTGGCCACTGCATAAAAATTTGATGAAGGGCATTCTTAACCAGCACGACTCCCGGCCGGGCGGAGCCTGGTCGCCGCAGGGCCAGGACGCCAACTCCGGCGGAATCTGGTCACAAGTCAGGCTCCGAATGAGCCGCGACGTGGCAATCGATAATGTCATTCTCCGTCCCGACTGGTCGCAGGGACTGACGCAGCCGCGCCTGCGCGCGGAATTTGTTTATCGCGCGCCGGCAGCGAAAGCGGCGACGCTCGATCTCACCGCTCGTCCTGATAATTTCCGCGGAGAAAGTTATCGCCTGTCGCAGACGGTGACACTACAACCCACCGGCAGCAAGACGCAACGCGTCACCGTGACGCTGCCGATGCCGGACGCACAGCTCTGGTGGCCGAAGGGCTACGGCAAACCCAACCTTTACCAGGTACAGGTCAGACTGCGCGACGAACAGGGCACGCTGGATCAGCGCAGCAGCCGCACCGGCCTGCGTCAGGTGGTCGAGCAGGCGCAAAACCAAGGCTGGATGGTCAACGGCCAGCGCCTGTTTATACGCGGTACCAACTACATTGGCTCACCCTGGCTTAGCACCATGAACAAGGCGCGCTACGGACGAGATTTCGATCTGGTTGAAGCGATGAACGCCAACGCCATCCGCGTGCATGGTCACGTGGCGGGCCGCGCGCTCTATCAGGCGGCGGACGAACGTGGACTGATGATTTGGCAGGATGTGCCGCTGCAGTGGGGATACAACGATACGCCCGCCTTTGCCGACAACGCTGTGCGTCAGACGCAGGAGATGGTTGAACAGTTCGGCAATTCGCCCGCCGTGGTGGTCTGGGGCGGGCAAAACGAACCGCCCTTCAACTCACCGTGGATGGGCAAACGTTTTCCCGACTGGAACAAAGATCTCAACCGCCACCTGATGCAGCGCGTCGCAGATACGCTGGCCAAAGACAATAGCCGCATCGTGCACCCCTTCTCTGCGGTGGAAGAGCACTACTGGGCGGGCTGGTATTTCGGCACCCTGGCGAATCTGCTGGAGCCGGCGAAGACCGCCACCATCACCGAGTTCGGCGCGCAGGCGCTGCCGCGCCTTGCCACGCTGCGCACCTTTATTCCGCGCAGCGAGCTATGGCCTGCCACTACGCAGCCGGGCGATCCAAGATGGACGCGCTGGAAATACCACAACTTTCAACCGATTCAGACATTCCAGAACGCTAAAATTTCACGCGGAGAGAATATCAACACGTTTATTGCCAATACACAGCGCTATCAGGCGCTACTGGTCGCTCTGGCTGCAGAAAGTTATCGCCGCCAGCGATTTCAACCGGTCACGGCTCTTTTCCAGTTTATGTTCGTCGAGACCTGGCCTTCGGTGAACTGGGGCGTTGTCGATTATTTACGCCATCCGAAAATGGGATATTACGCGCTGAAGCGCGCCTATCAGCCCTTGCTGCCTTCGATTGAGCCCAGTAGCCTCGACTGGAAAGTCGGACGGCTGGGTCAAATCAACCTTTGGGCGATTAACGACTTGCCGGTAACGCATCCCGCGAGCCGAATGCGCTGGCGCATTGCACAGGGCAATCAGGTGCTGGCTCAAGGCGAGAGGGTGCTTGATATCGCGGCGGACAGCGGGCAAAAGGTGGTTGAACTGCCAGTGACGCCGTCACGTCGGGGTGCGCTGCAGGTATCGGTGGCGATCATCAAAGAGAAACGGGTACTGGCACGCAATGAGATGGAGTTCGAGGTCGCGCCCTGAGTACTCATCACCCAACTGCGGCGTGGAGGGAGCCATCACATTTATTTTACGCATAAAATATTTTTCACCGCCCTGACCTGCCCCATCTTCCCCGTTTCCGCAGGACGCACTATCCCTACTTTGAGAGGACTGACATGTGTGGTCGATTTACGCAGTACCAGAGCCGGGACGTTTACTTTGACGCACTTGGTGCAGCAGATAGCGACTACCTAAAGGTTCCGGAACACATCGGGCGGTATAACGTGCTGCTGTCAAATTAGCGCGACGGAGAGCTCAAGCTCGACCCCGTTTACTGGGGCTCGGCCCAGAGTGAGGGGACAAGAAGCCACAGATAAACGCGCGCAGTGAAACCGCCGCATCGAGCCGTATGTTTAAGCCGCTCTGGAACCACGAGCGCGCCGTGGTGTTTGCGAACGGCAAAGCCCCCTTTAACGGTCCGCACGGTCATGAAGGCTTTATGATCGTCACCGCAGCCAGCAACAAAGACATGGTGGATATTCATGACCGCAGGCCGCTGGTGCTGGACGCGTCAGCCGTACGCGAGAGGTTGAGCGGAGACCCCTCGCCGGAATACGCCGAGGAAATCGCAAAGGAAGCGGAAATGCCGAAGAGCGATTTCAGATGACATCCCGTATCCATCAAGGTGGGAAGCCCTAAAAATCAGGGTGAAGCCCTGATTAAAGAAATTGAAGATCCTGAGGTGTAACCTGCGATGAATCCCCGCCATTTTCCATCAGCCCCCCGTTTTCAGGCCCGAAACGCATCCTTCCGCGGTTCGGTGTAGCTTGCCGGCACTGTCGGTTAGCGGAGTCGGGCTGACGACCCGGCTCGACGTGAAGTAGGAGTAGGCAGTCAAGATCAGGGTGTTATTTTAATGACCGATATGTGCCAACAGCGGAAGTTATGCTTGCCTGTATAAAAAAGCGCAACTTGAGCTTCGTCCTGAAAACCGCGGTTTCGCTAAGTGAAATGATTATTATTAACATGTAACTCGATGTGATGTTTAATAGCGCTTTTCTTTGTCCAAGGATGTGAAATGAGTGCCCGATTTTCGACATTGCGCCGCATTCCCGGTGGCGTCTGGATTATTGGTTTTGTTAGTCTTTTGATGGATGTTTCTTCTGAAATGATCCACAGCCTCCTTCCGCTTTTCATGGCAACAGCTTTAGGAACGCCAGTAGTTATCATCGGACTTATAGAAGGACTGGCTGAAGCAACCGCATTGTGTGTCAAAGTTTTTTCGGGCGTTATCAGCGATTACATTGGTAAACGTAAAGGGCTTGCTGTCCTTGGCTATGGCCTTGGTGCTCTCAGCAAGCCACTGTTTGCACTGGCCTCAACGTCTGGAATGATATTCAGCGCGCGCATGATTGACCGTGTAGGAAAAGGAATAAGGGGGGCCCCCCGAGACGCTCTCGTTGCCGACGTTACGCCGCCCGAAATCAGAGGGGCGGCTTATGGCCTGCGTCAGACGCTGGACACAATGGGAGGGTTCCTCGGACCGCTGCTGGCGGTGGGGCTGATGCTGTTATGGAGTAACGACTTTCGCGCAGTTTACTGGGTAGCGGTCGTGCCGGCATTTCTGGCCGTTGCCCTGTTATTTTTCGGATTACATGAACCACGCACACCTGTCGTAACAGCAAGAACTAACCCGGTAAAAAAAGAAAATCTGAAAAGGCTGGGCGTAGACTGTTGGTGGGTGATAGGGCTTGGCGGTGTGTTTACTCTCGCCAGGTTTAGTGAGGCATTCCTGGTTCTCAGAGCGCAGGAGATCGATATCCCACTTGCGTTAATTCCTCTCGTTATGGTCGCCATGAATGTTGTCTTTTCTTTTACAGCCTACCCGTTCGGGCGCTTATCAGACAGCATCAGTCACAGACGATTGCTGCAGATGGGTCTCATGGTGCTGATTGTGGCAGATTTAGTGCTTGCCCTGAGTGATTCCTGGATAGGGATCATAATTGGCGTGGCATTGTGGGGTGTACATATGGGAATGACTCAGGGCCTGCTGAACACCATGATTGCCCGCACAGCACCAGCCGACCTGCGCGGAACGGCGTTTGGATTTTTCAGTTTATTGAGTGGCATGGGATTACTTATAGCAAGTCTGGGGGCTGGAATGTTATGGGATATATGGGGTTCTGCCTCTACATTTTTTGCAGGCGCGGTAATCTGTGTCATTACGCTACTTCTGACTCAGTTTGTACCTGAAAAAGCAGAGTAATTAATCTGTGTCTACGACGTTCTGAACATGCCGGTTAAAACTAATTAACCCCCTTCCAATGACTCTGTGTCACTGAAGAGGGTTTATCTCTGTCAGCTACTAGCTCACAGCGCCCCTTCTTTACTTCTTGGTCGGCAGCTTAGTGCCATGAGCGGAAGTCACTAACACGACCTGTTTTGATTAAGAGTGAGCGGGTCGAGTCGGAACCTGCTGTTCATGAATCTGCGCACAACATGCCTAAAACGCTTAATTTTCCCAGGCTATAAATACAGTCTAACTGTATTATTTGAGGACTGATTATGACTGAACAGAACAAAATCGTGGTGCAGGACTTTAACAAGCAGGTGATTGAAGAAGGAAATCGCAAGGCCTTTGAGAATTTAGTTGCGGATAATTTTGTCAATCGCTCTGCACCATCAGACTTAGCCAGAGACCGAGAAGGTTTATGGCATACCTTTGACAATATCCTCAGACCTGCACTCGCTGATTTAAAGGTGAATATTGAGCTTCAGATTGCAGAGTGCGATTGGGTCACCACGCGCAAAACTTTAACAGGAGTGCACACAGGAGAGTTGCTTGGCGTGGCTGCTACAGGCAAAAGCGTATCTATCACCGTTATTGATATGGTTCGCATTGTTAGAGGGAAATACGTAGAGCATTGGGGACTCAACACGCTAGGGCAAGTGGTGAACCAACTGAAACAAAGTTAAAGCAGTTTACGCAGTGCTGCCATTCCTTTTCTAAGATCCTCATATTCAGTCTTGTTTAACTTCTCGACGATCAGATTATCAATATATTTAGTGCGCAGCGCACGAGCATCATCAAGCATTTCTCGTGCGCTTTCACTCAGCACAATCAACTGCGCGCGGGCATCTGTTAGACTGATTTGCCGCTGGACCAACCCTTGATGCTCAAGCTCGTTGATTACTAAACGCATACTTTGATGTTTTACACCCCTCAGATGAGCTAAGTTACTGATGGAGAGAGCATGATAAGTATCGATCAGATCCAACGTTTCAAGCTGCGAAGTACGTACAGTGCCTGTTGCGACTCGAACATTGCGCACTGCTGCGCTGAGGATTTGGCGTAGCTCATTAGCAAGTAATTGGGTTTCAATTGTCAAAGGACTGGTTCCTTGAAAAAAAGAGGCAAAGGATAAATTATTTTTTCAGTTTCTATTAGGCAAGTATAAAAGCATATGCGCTTACCTACTTGTTGCATGCGCACAGGCGATTAACACACTGCGATATTAGCAATGTCTCCTGATGCTCTTCACGGAAAAACTTCCCGACAGAAATAAAAGCACCATCCTCAGTTTTGGATCATTTGCCACTACTTCCCTGCCATCAGACCCCAGCCGTCAGGCCCGAAACACCACTTCTGTCGGTTAGCTCAGTCGGGCTGAAGACCCGGTTCATTGAAACTCAAATGAGACTTAAAGGGTTCTATGCTGATATCTGCTCTTCGCTGACAATTGCCGGATTGGAAGTCTCCTTTGTGCCAAGAGCGGAGAATAGCTAACATCAGTCTATTTTGATCAACAGGGAGCAGGCCAAAGGCAATTGTCATTTTTGACTGCATGAGTTTCCAGCCACTAATTAACCCTCTGCAAACCCTTACTGGCTGCTTCTGAGCAACTATGGAAAAATAGCACGTCGAATTTCAGGACAAAAAGAGGGATGTTGATGTCGGATTTTCATAGCTGGTTAGCCATTACGTGAAAAAGTCTGATGATCCGGATGAGCAACTTATTGATCGACGACGCGTCGAATACGACATCTTTCTGCTGGTCGAGGAATTACACGTTCTCGACATCATTCAGAAAGGCTTCGGATCTGTTGATGAGTTCATTGCGCTGGCCAACTCTGTCAGCAATCGCCGTAAATCCAGAGCAGGGAAATCACTTGAGCTGCACCTTGAAAGCCTGTTCATTGAGCACGGGCTGCGGCATTTCGCCACGCAGGCTGTTACGGAAGGTAATAAGAAACCAGACTTCCTTTTTCCTTCAGCTGAAGCATACCACGACGTTGCGTTTCCTGAAGAAAACCTGCGTATGCTGGCAGTCAAGACGACCTGTAAAGATCGCTGGCGCCAGATACTGAATGAGGCAAATAAAATTCAGCAGATGCATCTTTTTACGCTGCAGGAAGGCGTTTCACAGGCACAGTACCGGGAAATGCAGGAGGCCGGAGTCAGACTGGTTGTACCGTCGTCACTACATAAAAAATACCCTGAAGCGGTAAGAGCTGAATTAACGACGCTTGGTGCATTTATTAAAGAGCTGACAGGCCTTTACGCATAACGTCAATAAGTCATCTCCCGGCATAAAACGCCGGGAGTAACACTCAGATGTCTTTAGCTTTAGCAGCATCGGTCGTAACAGCCTTCAGGATATAAGGTTCCAGCAGCCTGGCGACCGCTTCAAATACCGGCACCACAACGGAGTTACCGAACTGACGGTACGACTGTGTGTCAGAAACGGGTATACGGAAAGGTTTACCCTCTGGTTTTTCAAAGCCCATGAGACGCGCGCACTCACGCGGTGTCAGCCTGCGGGGACGAAGTGTCTGGTTATCTTCATTTGCAAAGTCTGCTTCACCTGTGGCCATATCCCAGCCACGATCGATGAGAATTTCAGAGCCATCTTTGTGATAGCGTGCAGAAAGCGTGCGGGCCACACTGTCAGGGTTTTTCGGGTCAACGAGACCAAAGCCAAAGCCATTCCCTTTCGCCGCATGTTTTTTAGCGTAATTATAGAGATACTCCCAGAGCTTAGGCGTCAGGATATATTTACTGTCGACCACCGGTTCCAGCAGCTCACCAAATGACGGACGCTGCTCCGGATATAAGCGGCTGACATCACGCAGGGTAAAACCCTTGTGAATATTCAGATCGCGGCGGAATCCGACCAGTACGATACGCTCACGGTGTTGAGGGAGGAAGTTTTTACCATCGATAACTTTTGGATCGCCCTTACCTATAACGTCGGCATCAGCAACCTCATATCCCAGCTCATCAAGTGTCTCCATGATGACCTTGAAGGTTTTGCCCTTATCATGGCTTTTCAGGTTTTTGACGTTTTCCAGCACAAAGATGGCCGGCTTTTTTGCCCGGATAATACGCGCCACGTCAAAAAAGAGGGTCCCCTGGGCCTCACATTCAAAACCATGCGCCCTGCCAAGTGAATTTTTCTTGCTTACGCCTGCAAGGCTGAATGGCTGGCAGGGGAACCCCGCTAAAAGTACATCATGATCCGGCACATGCTCATCAATATGGACGTAGGCTTCAGTTTCCGACACTTCAGTTTCATCACTAAGCGTCACTTCCCGGATGTCGAGATTGAACTTATGAGCCTGCTCATCGTTAAACCAGTTGGCTTTATAGGTGCGTACCGCCTCTTTATTCCATTCGCTGGTAAAAACGCACTGCCCGCCAATAGCCTCAAAACCTTTTCGTATACCACCAATGCCGGCAAATAAATCAATGAAGCGGAAAGCGTAGTTCGGGTGGTGGGCCGGCGGTTCCGGCAGCATTTTACGCAGAAGCGCATCTTCGGTTGACGTCAGCGATTTTGGCGGGCACTTACCATTGATCCAACGGTTAAGGGTTTCGCGGGTCCACTCGTTCTTGCCAACTTTCCTCAACAGTTCTGCGACATATTTCTGGTCATAAATCTCCAGTACGTGCTCAATGAGTTTTTTATCATTTTCCTGGCGCAGTTGATCTTCTAATGCTGCTTTCTCAAGCAGATCCTGCGCCAGTAATTCAAATTCAGACATATAACCTCCACCGGGTCTTATGGGTGAAACTCTATCACTCAATTGACCCAGAGGGAATGATTTTGTATGGATATTTAAACAGTATATTTTATATGCGGTTTCGCTATGAAGTTGCGCGGTAATGCCATGATTGCCAGATTAATGTATCGGGACGGTACTTGCAGTTAAAGGCCTGCTAACCGTCCCGCTCCCTGAGGTGAGTTATGTTGGGCCTGTTACCGGTGCTGGTGGACGCCGATTATTCAAGCCAGTCCCTTGTCTCCGAGAATACGCCAGAACCTGCTTTACCAGGAATTCATGACTCTGCTTCTGCAGAGCGACCAGATTTACGGTGTAAAGCCATGGAATATGGTCAACTCAGTCAGGTTGACCAGCTACCCATAAGATTACACCCGAAAATGCTGACCCTGCCACGGTTTAATAGGTATACTTCGTATCTCATCCTCGAATTTACCCAGCAAGGAATTTGCAATAGTTTGTTCATCTATTACCATAGCAATTTATGCGCTGGTAGAATGAGGTAATTTTTTATTTTGGTTTCAATCTATTAAAGTGTATATAAAATAAAACATCATGATTTATAAAAGCGAAGCACGGTTGAGTTTATCTCTGAACCGTGCCGGTGTATCACCAAAGCTTCTTTTGAAATAGATAATAAAGCAGCTTGTATTGTTATAGCCAAGCCGACGGGCCGTCTCAGAGATTTTCTCACCCTCAGCCAGGCTTTTGATGGACTTGAGAAGGCGGGCCCTTTGCACCCAATCCGTCAGGTTCAGACCGGTTTCGCGTAACAGCCTGCGCCTCAGAGTATCCTCGGAAACGTTTATGTCTGATGCCAGCTCACCCAGTCGCCATTTATGTTCTGGACTCTGCAAAATTTTATCGGTGATAACCGCGGTAACGCTGTCAACAGGAAGAGGAAGCGCAAGGTCAATTTCTGTCAGGCAGGATATTTCTTCCATAAAAATAGCGCCAAGGTAATGCTGATAGCGTGAGTTACCCTGCTCTTCCGTCTGGGCATATTTCTTGAATAAGGAAATGATAAATTCTGAACCAATGAGCACTACGGGTTTATTATTGAAAGATTCATAGCCCGCTTCGATACTGATGATTTTCCATCCATTGAAGCCCCCACACGGGTGTGCTGAATAAGGATAATTTGCAGGTATAAAAGCCAGGCTACCTGCCGGAACATACAAAATCTCTGATACACAGCTGATTATTAGCAAACCACTGGTAACGTAGTAAAAATGGTGCTCATGCTTATCTATCAGATCCGTTAAACCGGGTTCCGCCAGGAAATGTTCACTCATTTGTATTATTTTGAAAGAAGGCTCAGCCCCTACAGGCACTGTCAGACAGACCATAGAATTTACTCTGAAAATGTTTTTTACAAAATATGATGCCTTTCTTTACCTGTCCATAACATAAGTGAACTTTACCATTTATTCAGTATAATCCTAACTCTTAGCAGTTCACTTAATCGAAACGGCAGAAATGATGTACTCCTCCCTTAAGACGAGGGCCCTGACCTTTCCGCAGACCAGGCGGCTGGAATAGGGCTCATTCGGTTCATTACCGGCAGCGCAACAATCAGTGCAGCATGGTGCGGGTAACTGGAAGAGCAGGTCCGCCATGGAGCTCCTGACTTGAAGGTGAAAGCTGAGGCAGGTACCGGCCCGCTTCCCTGATAGCCCGCTCACAGGCGGCTAGACCCGCTTCGTTTTGTTCATTATCCGCCATGCGGCGCAACTGCATGAGCAGGTTTGGCAGCGACACGGCAATTTTTTCATTAATCAGCGTGAGTGCAGCCTCACCCAGCAGAAAGCTGAAAAGGTCTTCAACGGGAGGGTTAAACATGGTTTTATCCTGCTGTGAGTAAAGGGCCGGTCTCAGCCCTGAGTCTAATAAGCTGTCCGGTGTCGTCCCGGACTGCATCCTTCAGAAATAGCGATCCGCCAGCAGCGCCATCAGCAAAAAGCACAGCGCGGCTGCCAGCAGCAAAGCTTCAATGGGATTAAATCGGATGGTATCCCCCGGTAAAAATGTGCCACACCTGCGCCAGTCAGTGCGCTGACCGGGGGAGAGTGAAACCGCCGGACGGGGGTTCAGAACCTCTTTATATTTAAACTGCATATAGGATGCAACTTATTTAAAAGCGAAGCGTTTTCCAGAGATGATGACTTCTGAGCCTGCAAATGCGGTAGATGGCCGTACTCACCGGTTACGTACCTACCTGATTTCTCCCGCCTGCTTTGGCACGATACAACGCGGCGTCAGCCTGCATTATCAGCTGTTCAGAACCGATAGGGGTATGCGCAGTGGAGCAGCCTGCGCTCAGGGTCACTTTCAGGCCGGGTACGCCTGTTAAAACGTGCGGGATATTCAGCCGGGCGACGGCTTCAGTAGCACGGCGGGCCATACTGATTGCCTGAGCTTCATCCGCCCCCGCCAGGATAATGGCAAACTCTTCCCCTCCATAGCGGGCAACGCTGTCAGTCCGGCGTTGCGTCATGCTGCTGAGGGTGGTGGCAATCTTTTTCAGACACTCATCACCCATAACGTGCCCGTACTTATCGTTGTAACGCTTGAAGTAATCGACATCGATGAGAATAAGCGAAACCGGGAAAGTGTCTTCCACCCCGGTATGCAGGGCATCATGCAGAAACCGGTCAAACAGTCGGCGGTTGGCCAGTCCCGTCAGACTGTCTGTATGTGCAAGACGGTCCAGGGAGTGATTCGCGGCCGCCAGTTCGCCCTGAAGGCCAACCAGCCGCTCCTGATAACGCTGGCTGAGGCGGGCCTGCCTTACGATGAAGAGGCCAAGTACCAGCACGGATATCAGCAGCGCAGAGCTGAGCGCCACGTCCTGCAGATGGCTTCTCAGCCAGTGACGGAACAGCGTGTGTTCATCATAGCCGGCGGCCACGACCAGCGGATAACGTTCGGCGCTGGCAAATCCAAAAATTCTCCGGCGTCCGTCCAGCGCCGCCGCCCACTCGCCGCTGCCGCGATCGGCATTCAGCAGCATCTGCCGGAAAAGATGGCTGCCTGAAAGACTTTTACCGATATAGCTGTCTGGCTTTGGCCGGGCATACAGGACGGTGCTGTCCGCGAGCATCAGCACCAATACGTCATTCTTCCCCAGCTCATAATAGCTGTAAAAGCGCCGGAAAAAGTCGACGCTGACAGTGGCAAGCAGTATGCCGCTGAAGCCGTGCATGGCATCACTGACACGCAGAGAAACAGGAATAACCAGATCGCCCGTGCTGCGGCTGCGGATAACCGGTCCGATATGCACGCTGTCACGTATGTTGTCGCGATGGTAGCGGAAGTATTCCCGGTCAGAATTATTAATTCCTGCCGGGACGTGCCTGGCCGACGTCGCTATCCATTTCCCCTGTGCATCATAATAAAATAAGCCGTGTAACTGAGGCAGCCGGGTTTGCAGCGTCCGCATCGTCTGGCTCAGTGCGGCCGCATTAACCTCAGCAAGGGAATGCTCCTGCAGATCCCGCTGCACTTCCCTTAAGGCCAGTTCGGTCTGCAGCATCGTGTCCTGTGCCTGGCGCGCCTGAGAGAGCGAAAGATTGACGGCCATTTCCTCCGTCTGGTTAACGGTTCTCTGCCAGTCCTCACGCAACGTCCAGGCGGTGGAACCCGCCATGGCCACCACCAGAAGTACACAGAAGAGTAAGACATTTCGCACCAGCGAAGAATAAGGTTTGTTCAGGGGGAAGGTTTTACTGCGCAGCGACATAGCGGTACCTGTTCGGAGACTGATATTGAGTTAAGCACAGATTCAGCGCAATCATCCGCGAAATGAAGGCTGTCGCATGAACGAAATCAGCGAAACAGGAGACCAGGCTGGATGACCTCCGGTATTTGAAGGGTGGGGAGAAAGGAAATGTGGGTTTCAGTCAAAACTGCCAGGTAAAACAGGGCAGACCGGACAGCTCTGACTGACTGCATAGTATTAGGCTTTTTTAATCACAAACGACCCGAACCGCTGTTCTTCACAAGGATTGATCAACCGATCGGCATGGAAGGAAAATAACTGATTATCATCCCTGCCAGTCATAAAGGCATGACAGACGTTCATGACTGCGGGCTACTGAATCTTCAGCTGTCCATGACTGGCTAAGAGTCGATGCCTCGCCAAAACGCGCCGAAAAATGGCCAATATGATGCTTCTCATTGAAGATAATAATAAGCGACATATGGGTTACTTAAGGGTGGATAATCCTAAAAAGCAGGAGGGGATAGCTTTTAATATGTTCAGAAACAATCGTTTAAAACATAGCCAGAATTCACATTGATATTGATGCTATATCAAGTGTTGCTAATAGGTCTATAGTCGATAAAGACAAATCTCAGAAGCGAGCAACCATTATGAATTACCCCGCGGAGCCGCACGTTGTCATTAATGGCGTAACCCTCAATAAAGCGCAGTGTATGTCCCTGCGCAGTGCCGTTAAGGAATTTTCACTTACCCTGCGGACCAACGGACAAAGTGATGATGCTAAAGACAACCTGCAGACGGCAGCCTGCCTCCTCAGGCTCCGTGAACTGGAATCGCTCTTTTCTATGCATCTGTCGTAGATCCCGCAGGCTTTCACGATCGCAGATACATCAGTTGCCAGGCGGTTCAAGCTTTTGCTTACAACCCAATAGCCCTGCCTGTCTAAATCGTCCTTCAATACAGGCAGGTTATGCCCAGACTGATTTCAGCCTCGCTCATCTACGTCAGCAAAATACCAGACCTGTGGAGACTGCTCATTCTGCAGCACCCGGTAAAAATCCGGCTGCATTTAATCATCCCGCTGACGGTGATTTAGATACGTCCTCAGCTGAGCGCGTGATTTTCCGGTTTAACCAGTCCGCCTGCCATACCCTTCCTGACTCTGCCATCGCAGCCGCCTAGAGGCCAACAGCGACAGCATCAGCAAATGGCTTCAGCTCGTTGCGGGAAGCCATTGAAGTGCCGAGTCAGCTTTAAAACAAATTGTGTCATCATCACACCACTGCAGATGATGGTCATAACAGCGACGGACCGATACCGAAAGCGGCCCGGAAGAGGGATCGAAGACGTCCACGCAGAACCCCTGCCCTGTTAACCGGATAACTTCGAGTAAGACGTCTGTATCGTCTGCCTCTTCGGTTAACTCAAGAAGAAGCGGCGTGCTGCCCGCGCGAACGGAAGCGCGGCCGACAAAGATGGAATGCAGCTCCACAAGATCCTGAAAGCGAACCAGTCGGGCAGCCGACCCTGTTCGAATATCGCGGCGGAGCCACTGGCCGAGCGGTTTCATCAGCCGGTTAATGAAATCATCGCCGCAGAAATCCCTGCTCAGGCTTCGCATCAGCCGGGTGAGCTGTCTGTCAGACCCAGTGTCAAGCTGGAGAATCATTTCTCCGAGTCGCGCAGACCAGCCGTAATCCGGTACCGCCTGGATTCCGCAGCGGCTGTCGCTGATTTCCTGTGCCGTTGCGCCGGATGCAGAGGACTGTATAACGCTGTAAATTTCACTGAGTTGTTCACCGGTCCAATTCGCAGCAACGGGATTTTTACGGACGAGACCGTGGCGTTGCCAGCGGCGGAGATTAGGCAGGCTGGCACCGGTGAGCGCGCAGACCGTATCTGTCGTGTGAGATAACATAACGACCCCTAAGTCGGGGGAATGGCCCGGACAGTTTGTCCGGGAAGAGTAAACAGCATGAACCTTTACGTTCACCTTGATACCTGCGGGCACATGAATACAGCATGACAAAAGTATGTCCCGAAATAGCAGATTTAAAAGACGACTTCTGTGAGTTTACCCCGGCGGCTGATTTTGCCCCCTTTCCGGCCAGCCTCTACGGCCCGTTCCGGATTATTTCGGAAGTTACCACCGCTGACGGCTCCCCCTTTGCGGCCTGCCTCACGCGCACGTTCAGTATTTTCGGCAAAATTACCTGCACCACCACGACGATTGCTCATAATAATGTCCTTAAAGTTGCATAAGAAATAAAAGTTTGTATCAGGGCTTAAGCATGGACAGAAAACCAGATTAGGCAACGTCACCTCAGGTCGTCGATGTTGAGTAAATGGCTAAAAATTAATTATTTTTTTCAGCAAGATAAATATTTATCCTTAAAAAGCAATGTAGAGAACATTAAATCTGTACAACTTTTTTTTCGACGTAGCAGTTTGAATAAAAAATTTTATTAAGATAATTCTTAAGCAAAGTGGTGGCGTAGGATACGTAGAAAAGGGAATAAGGAACAGCAAGGTAAGGCTTGTCGGCGTTTAAAATCCCAATTTTTTCCTGGGTTTTCTTATGGCCACCATTTATCAACAGACTGGAACGAAGTAAATAAAATGGAGAAATGCATGAGAAAACTGTGTTCATAACTTCAGGCGCTTTTCGTCGAAACTCACCTCTGAAAAACCGCTGCGTTTATAAGCCGACAGGATAGTAAGAGGATTCAAGAGCCATTCATACTTTTGCCCAAGTGCAATATAACTTGGATTAAAATACTCTTAAATCAACATAATAATCAGGAAAATAGCTCCCCCGCCCTTCAACATTTCAGGGAGTAAAATTCGTCCATAGTTACAATTCGCCTGAAAAAAACAACTTCTGTATGGCAAAAGAAAACTGTTGAACTACATTACTAATGTAAGCATTCAATTTATTGTAAGGGTTAATCAAGGATAAGGAATTCCCTCCCCATTCTCTACCCGCTTCGGCGGGTCTTTTTTTCGTTAAATTTGTTTCCTTGACATGTTTATAACCTGATTTGAAATTCACAGAAAAAACGCAACGGCAAGGGAGATAATATTGTCACATATCTCTAACGCTCAACAGCCAGAAAGCGGCCCCCATCCACTGAGATACAGTACCTTTAGAGTTTCATTTTTTTCTTTCCTTTTGGAAGAGAGATGAGGCTATGCCTTTCATTTATAATATTAAAATCCTCATAAAAAAATAACATCGTATAACCCATCAGATTTTAGTCTTAAAATTGGTGGCAATGTCATCCTGTGACTACGATAAATAAGGTAGGCATGTAAATATTCAAAAGGCTAAAAAAACTCCAGGAGAATTATCATGGCTGAACGCTGGGTAAATGATGGTGCAGTTGTAACAGATTCTTATAGTGGCCTCCCGCTAAAACGTATTTCATGGAGCGCGGTATTTGCGGGTGTCATCGCCGCGCTGATTGTTCATATATTACTGGGGTTACTCGGCACGGCTATTGGTGCTTCTGTCATTGACCCTCAACAGGAACGCAATCCCCTTGAACATATAGGAACTGGTGCGCTGATATGGACCGGGGTCAGTATGCTGCTCGCCATCGTTACCGGCGGCTATGTCGCTGGCAGGCTGGCTCAACGTGAGGGAGCGCTTCACGGCTTACTGATGTTTGGTGTCAGTACGCTTATCACTCTCTGGCTGGCATTTTCACTGGCGACAGGAATTATTGGAGGAGCATTTAATATCCTGGGTGCTGGAGCAAGTGCAATAGGCAGTGGTGTCTCGGCCGTGGCCCCCTCTGTCGGCAACATGGCCAAAGAGAAACTTCAGGAAAACAATATTAATTTAGATGCGCTCCAGAATGAGTTGCAGACCACTCTCCGTCAGACAGGTAAGCCCGAGCTTCAGCCGGATAAGCTTCAGCAGGATGTGAACAATGAGGCAAATGGCGTAGAAGATCAGGCTAAGCAGACGGCTCAGAATCCTCAGAATGCTGATAACGATATTGTGAACTGGATCCGCGGGGTCTTAAGTCGCCATTCAGACACCCTTCAGGCTGCAGACCGGGATGCGCTCAAGAACATCATTAAAGCCCGTACAGGGAAAAGTGACCAGGAAGCTGAGCAGATTGTTAACCAGACGGTTGAAAGCTATCAAAAAGCCGTTGCACAGTTTCAACAGCTGAAACAGCAGGCTGAGCAAAAAGCACGTGAAGCCGCTGAAAAGGCCGCCGCAGCTACTGCCAGAGCCAGCTGGTTCACCTTCTTCGTTTTGATTATTGAGGCCGTACTGGCTGCTGTATTCGGCCGTATTGGTCGCCGCACGCAACCCCATACCGTTCTGGCCAGCGAACGACCTCTCTGACAAAAAAGTAGAGAGAAATACGGGTTCAGTAAGCCAAACGTATTGTTTAATTTCATGCCGCCAGATGCATTAAAAATGCACATGGCGGCATTTAAGTGATATCTGTCTTCTTTGGCTTGTAATTGAATGAATTATCTTACTGAAAGTTAAGCATTAATAATCCTCGTTTCGCTTTATGAAGAAAAGCGAAACGAATAAATGAAACCCTCATGATTTAACAGATAAAAAAACACGTTTTACTCTCATACTTCAGTATGAAAACGAAGCGACTCCCCTCAGAATTCTGCACAAAAAAAACAGATAAATAAGCAGAGCGCGATAAAAAGCATGACTCAAATTACGTTAATTCTTGCTTTGACCTATATTCAGTGAGGTCATTCAATTAATGGAACGGGATAACAGCAATGTCGAAGCCAGCTAAAAATAAAGAATTTATTCATCAGGCCCCATCAAAGGGTCCTGAATCCGCGCAGCCTTCCAGGGGGGCTCTGGCACCTGCAGATGGTTCACATCAGCCTGCAGCAGAACCTACGCCACCGGGTAAACAGCCGACGACCTCAGGAAGCTTAAAGGCGCCTGATACGCAGAACAACAAACTGAAGCAACTCGAGGCACACCGTAAAAACGGCACTGGTCGATCGCTGGCCACTAATCAGGGAACAAAAATCGCTGACGATCAAAACTCATTGCGTGCGGGAGCGAGAGGCCCCACTCTGCTTGAAGATTTCATTATGCGGGAGAAAATTACGCATTTTGATCATGAGCGGATCCCCGAGCGAATCGTCCATGCGCGCGGCTCGGCGGCGCACGGATATTTTCAGCCTTATCGCTCACTGAAAAATCTGACCAAAGCACATTTTCTGTCCGATCCGGAGCAGGTTACACCTGTCTTCGTGCGTTTTTCTACGGTTCAGGGCGGTGCGGGCTCAGCTGATACCGTGCGCGACATACGTGGTTTTGCCACTAAGTTTTATACCGATGAAGGGGTATTCGATTTAGTCGGGAACAACACTCCCGTTTTCTTCATTCAGGATGCCCATAAATTCCCGGATTTTGTGCACGCCGTTAAGCCGGAGCCGCATAATGAAATTCCTCAGGGACAAAGCGCACACGACACGTTCTGGGACTATGTTTCCCTGCAGCCCGAGACTTTGCATAACGTTATCTGGGCAATGTCCGATCGCGGAATTCCACGTAGCTACCGCACCATGGAAGGCTTCGGCATCCATACTTTCCGACTGATTAACGGGGAAGGCAAAGCCACCTTTGTTCGCTTCCACTGGAAGCCTGTTGCAGGTAAAGCCTCTTTGCTCTGGGATGAATCGCAGAAACTGACCGGGCGCGACCCTGATTTCCACCGACGCGATCTGTGGGAAGCTATTGAAGCCGGCGACTTCCCGGAATATGAATTAGGCCTGCAGCTTATTCCCGAAGAAGACGAATTCATGTTCGATTTCGACCTCCTGGATGCTACCAAACTGATTCCGGAAGAGCTGGTGCCGGTAGAAATTGTGGGCAAGATGGTGTTAAACCGTAATCCCGATAATTTCTTTGCAGAAACCGAACAGGTGGCCTTCCACCCCGGTCATATCGTACCGGGCTTGGATTTCTCCAATGATCCATTACTTCAGGGCAGACTTTTTTCTTACACGGATACGCAGATTAGCCGCCTGGGCGGACCTAACTTCCACGAAATCCCCATCAATCGCCCGGTCTGTCCCTATCATAACTTCCAGCGACAGGGCATGCATCGTCAGGATATCGATACCAATCCGGCGAATTACGAACCCAATTCAATCAATGATAACTGGCCGCGAGAAACGCCGCCGGCAGCTGAGGGTGGCGGGTTTGAGAGCTATCAGGAGCGCGTTGAAGGTAATAAAGTGCGCGATCGCAGCCCGTCCTTTGGTGAATATTACTCTCAGCCTCGATTATTCTGGTTAAGTCAGACGCCTGTCGAGCAGCAACACATTATCGGGGCCTACTCCTTTGAACTTAGCAAAGTCGCCCGTCCTTACATTCGTGAGCGGGTGGTAGATCATCTGTTAAACATCGATATTGCACTCGCTCAGGGTGTGGCTGATAACCTGGGGATCGCACTGACTGCAGACCAGTTGAATACGCCCCCCGCTCCCGACGTCAACGGTCTGAAAAAAGATGACAGTCTGAGTTTATATGCCGTGCCCGGTGGGGAGATTAAAGGTCGGCAGGTTGCCCTTCTGTTAAGTGATGGCGTGAAATCGGCCGATGTACTCGCGGTTTTGCAGTCACTTCAGTCTGTGGGTGTGCACACAAAACTGCTTGCAGCTCATATGGGACAGGTTGTGGCTGATGACGGCTCAGTATTGCCTGTTGACGCGACATTCAGCGGGTTGCCGTCGCTGACGTTTGATGCTGTGTTTGTGCCTGACGGAAACATTGATGCTCTCCTGCTAAGCGGGGACAGCCGCTATTTCCTGCTGGAGGCATATAAACACCTGAAAGTCATTGGACTGAGTGGAGACGCCAGACGATTTAAAGCACAGTTCGCATTACAGGACGATGAGGAAGAGGAAGGTATTGTTGATGGGCAAAACGCGGACAGCTCGATGATGAGTGCATTTACTGATGCCATGAAAGCCCACCGGGTCTGGGCTCGAAGCCAAAAAGCGCTTTCGGTACCAGCATGACTTAAGGTTCATAAGTAACATTCTGAGTCTTCCTCAGGATGTTACTTGACTCCATGCAGGGGCGAAACATGCCTGCACCAGGTATCGTCATTATGTCTGAGGGATCTTGATTGATGGATACAGATATCATGAGTATGAAAATCAGTAAGACTGCAATGCCTTTAAGATGATCAGAACTCTGTCATGCACCGGCCAGAATCATCATTGTGGCCGGTGCTGTCCCATCTTTTTATCCAAAAACTCCAGCATAGGCACCGAAAGAACAGAAACCACAAAGGATGACGGATACGACTGCAGCTGAAAGCGTATAGTTTTTCATTTGCTGACCTCAATTTTACTGTTGAAACTTTAGCCTGGCAGGAAATTCCACTCTGTAAACCTTAGGGCATTTTCCAGGACAAATCCTTAACGATTAACACCCTTAAAATGTAAGTTAACCGGCCAGTCATTCTGCTGGTGGAGGCTTATCTGGCGGCCCGGTTCTCAGGATGATTCACTGGAACCGCCCCGGATTACTCAACAATTTCTGTTACGGATTCAAATTATCCATCATTTCTATCGCCCACCTGAATGCACGTTGAAAATTTTCACAAGTGAACCAGGCTTAAGTCACGATTCAGAGGAGGTCTGTATGCCCTATAAATCACGAGATTCCCTACCCGACAGCGTCAGACATGTCCTTCCCGCACACGCGCAGGATATTTACCTTGAAGCGTTTAACAGTGCCTGGGACGAGTACAAAGACAAAAAAGACCGCAAAGATGACAGTTCCCGGGAGGAAGTGTCACATAAAGTGGCCTGGGCTGCAGTCAAGCATACATACGAAAAAGGTAGCGACGACAAGTGGCATAAAAAGAAATCCTGAGCACGTTCGCAAAGCTATGCATTGCACAGCCCTTTATAAGGGCGGGTGTCATCCGGGGTCTCATTTTACCTGGCCCCCTAGTGGAGACTAATTTGTCATTATCAAACCAGTCTGAAAATTTCGACCTGAAGCACTCCTTCCTCTCTGCCGTTCCATTGGGTATTGGGGTGATGGCGGCAGTGGATGAGATCATATTTCATCAGCTGCTGGCCTGGCATCACTTCTTTGACTGGGGAACTCCCGCCTTCAGCCTGTTTTCCGACGGTTTACTGCACTCAGCCGAACTCATTGCCTTCGTGGCGGGTGCCTTCATGATGTATAACCTGCTCCGTCATCAGAGTCTGTGCAGGCTGTCTGCATGGTCCGGATTCTTCACCGGTATGGGAGGCTTTCAGATTTTTGATGGCATAGTCGACCATAAACTGCTCAGGCTGCATCAGATACGCTATGTCGATAATTTGTTGCCGTATGACCTGGTGTGGAATGGCGCAGGACTGATTCTGCTGCTGGTTGGTTGGATGCTGCACCGACGTTCACGGAGCGCAGGGGCTAACGCATGGAGGAAATGATCCATTATGGCCCTCCTCCAGGTTCCTCTGTGCTTCTCTTGCTGCTTATTCTCGTCCCACTTTTCCTGCTGTACCTCTACCTCATAGCTGCCTTCCATAGGCGCAAGTCATCCGGATGGAGCGGCTGGCGCACAGCGAGTTTTAGTATGGGCATTATGCTGACAGTGATAGCCGTATTACCACCGATCGCCTCATGGGCGCATCATGATCTGCGCGGTCATATGCTTCAGCACCTTTTATTGGGGATGTTTGGTCCCCTCGCGCTGGTGTTCGGTGCACCAGGCACTTTGCTGGTCCGAAGTTTGTCTGGTGCTTCTTCACGCCGTTTCATGAATTTCATGCGCTTGCCACCTGTCAGACTGCTCATTCATCCCATCACCGCGGCACTTCTCGACATTGGCGGGATGTATCTGCTTTATCTCACGCCTTTGTTTGGTCTGAGCATGTCGAATCCGGTTCTGTTTGTTCTGGTGCACCTCCATTTTGTCCTTTCAGGTTATCTGTTTACCTGGTCCATTGCCGGTCCCGATCCGGCCCCCCATCGGCCATCAAGAAGATTGAGGCTGGTGGTCGTTTTCATGGCAACAGCTGCACATGCTGTTCTGGCTAAAGTGATGTACGGCTATGGATACCCGCAGGGTATGTCAGCCAGCCTGATTGAGGTGAGGTCTGCGGCACAGTGGATGTATTACGGTGGTGACCTGGCTGAACTCATATTGATTACGGGTTTGTTTGCTGCCTGGTTCAGACATCGCAGTACATTGCCTGAATTTATGGCCATCAGAAATGGTCGTGCCCGCAATAATAAATGATGGTTAATCTAAGATTGGCGTATGACCGACTGGAAAGTGCTGTGAGTTCAACGGGTCGATGCAACGCTATCCTTGATCAAGGGGGACGTTGCCATTAAACGAAGAACTCACAACCCTTACTGAACTATTCGGTTATGAATTCAACCATTGCACTGTCGCTGCGTTTAATTGCATAACCCTTAACAGAATAAATTTACTCATTGATGCTTTACTTTAGTAACACCCTCCGCACCTTTTCCCGAAGTTATATCTTTCATTTTATATGAGAATTACGCGCTCCGGTTATCATTATTCTGACAATCGGCATCTGCATCTTGAACCTTCCTGGACTTTTTATCCTTCATAACAGTTATTGAAACGACACCCCCCTACAGAGGGAGGTTTCCACTGAGATGACTTGTTGAGCTATATTGGAATAAAATTTTGATTATCAGATAAACTCATTCTTAATTAGCAGCATGATCTGGTCGCGCCAGATGTACTCTGAAACTCATTCATTTCGATAAAGGAATAACTCATGGTGGATAAACATTTACTCGATATTGCTACTGAACTGGGTTTTTTACTCACTGAAAAAGGCTGGACGGTTACGACTGCTGAATCCTGTACTTCCGGCTGGGTTGGGGCAACACTGGCGGCGGTGAGTGAAAGCAGTGCTTTTTATACCAGCGGATTCATTACTTATACCAACTTTGCCAAGCACCGGGTGCTGAACGTCAGTATGGCTACGCTGGATGGATATACCGCGGTCAGCGAGGCTGCGGTCAGCGAAATGGCCTGTGGCGCTAAAGCGCTTTCTGGCGATACGATAAGCATTGCCACCAGCGGCTATGCCGGGCCTGACGGTGGAGAAGACGGCACGCCGCCGGGCACTGTCTGGTTCGCATGGTGCCTTCCTGAAGGCTGCGTTCATACCAGCCGACAGTGGTTTTCTGGCGAAAGCGAAGAAGTGATGCAAAAAGCCACTCATTACTGTCTGACGGAATTAAAGCGGATACTGGAGGGCTGACCCCATCTGGTTCACTGCTCCCTGGCGCTGTCTACTGACACAAAAAAAATTTCAAACCCTCCAGGTCCTTTTTATTTTATCCCCTTACATACGTGAAAGGCGATATTTCTCCTTTAACTCTACCGGATTAATAAACCAAAGCGAAACGAATGCAACGGTAAAAACCTCATCATTTTTATTAAGCGCAACGAATAAACACTCATCGTCACGCTTGCGTTATTTCACCCCCCATTTAACCTTAAAGGGTACCACGCACATGGCGCATTAAATGCCCATGTAACTTCGTTTCATAAAGAGGATATATTATGACTGAACATCGTGGCGGATCAGGTAATTTCGCGGAAGACAAACAGAAAGCCTCAGAGGCAGGAAAGAAAGGCGGTCAGAACAGCGGCGGTAATTTCAAAAATGACCGTGAAAAAGCT
>Ga0157363_1000877_pt1 | contig 24100 bp, 18 predicted proteins | sample AttsexASBM1_FD_111477 | JGI IMG/M metagenome (GOLD analysis project Ga0157363, IMG submission 111477) | Fungus gardens microbial communities from leaf cutter ant in Ribeirão Preto, State of São Paulo, Brazil - Atta sexdens ASBM1 | ecosystem: Host-associated > Fungi > Mycelium > Unclassified ... | reverse complement strand
GTGTGTGTGTGTGTGTGTATGTGTATCCTACACAGAAAAGAAAAACATAATAAATAAATATGAATATGTACCCCATCGTAAACTGTTACCACAGATTGAAACGCGTAAGTTACATGATAATATTCATAACTCGATAACCGCGTGCAGCGTGACGCGATATATTGTGTTTTCGCACATTAAATTTGTCAGTCCTGTAAACTGCAATTTTGACATTAATAACGCTTTTCAGGACGTTCATTGCATACGTCGAAGACAAATTTTCACGGTGTGCCGTACCAAAAGGAATGAAAGTGCTGAACCAAACACGATGATACGCGTATTTCTGACTAACGATAAAACCGAGAAAAGTAATACGCGGTCGCATGAAAGTCGTAAAAAGGCCAAAACTATGACACGCAGCTATGCTATTTTATCTTCATTAAATGTCATGTGTGCAACGTTTACGATCGACCGAGTCGTTACCCGTGTTTATGTATATATACTCTAAAACATTTAATGCAAAAATAAAAAGAAGAGAAAACGTGTGTTGGACGAAGAATCTGTCAGAAATGTTATGAAGGAATGGCGATTCTCGGTCGTTCGAACACGTCACTCTCGCTTATCTTATGAAAGTAAGAGACTAAGCGAACTCTAATTCGAATTTTAATCCGTCCGGATGGAAATGATCGATCTTACCTTTCCGTGTACTCGTCCATGTGGGCGTAGCTCTGTACGCTGTTCTCTTCGACGAGGAACTTTACTCGTTGATAGAAGGACGCTGTGACGCTGGGTGGTTGTTTTCGGAGAAGAACGTCCACGGGATTATTACTAGCAAGGCACATGATATGTTCTGAACAAGCTTCGTGCGAACAGCACTCACTGTCAGAGCAGTCCATCATGCCATCTGAGAAAGGCAATCTATTAGATATCCACTCGAACATGTCTTGCACTCAATAAGATTCTATTTCTTAAATGATCTTTTAAGGATGTATTACACGTGTTTTTTAACAAAATAGATTTTTCTATATTGCATTTGTGTGTATGTGAAAATAATATAAAAGATTGATGATGATTTACGACATAGATCAAAAACTATTTAAATAAGTAGACATGTTTTAAAAAAATAATTAAGATAAAATGAGAACATTTTCAATTTAAACTATAAAATTGTATTGTTAAATAAATATTGAATTTATTGATGTATTTCATACGTATATTAACATTCATTTTTATACGGAAAATATAAATTTTTAATTTCAATCATTTATGCAGAAATTATACATACATGATACATCCTTAAATAATCTTATTTCTCGCATTTTTATATTTTTATGATCTTAATAAAAGATTGGATAAGTGCAAGTAATAAAAATTGACATTTCGTTCACGCTGTTATAGTTTAATGTTACGTAGAATGCAATTAACATTTTCCTGTAGGGAATACTATCTCATAATCAGTAAATTTTCTTCCTCCGTTTATTGATTTTTCAAGAGTAATATTCGTCAGATACAGATGGACAATAGTATGCCATTAATCAGTGTTGATTTAATACTAGGTTACTTGAGGACTTACCTTCGTCATTGTCAACGTAATCATTACATTCCAATTCGAGTCGTATGCTGCAATCTCTGCCGGCCCATCCGGTTGAACATTCGCAACTGTATTCGCCATCCTGTAGGGTACACAATCCATGGCGGCTACATCCATTCTCACATCCGGCTATTAAAGAGAGAAAACCATTTCCAACATCGTTTTCAATAATTACAGTCGACTAATCGATTATTGAAAAATGATATTGCGTCGTTTCGTATCGGAGAACTTATTATTGATAGCAAAATATATGCTCACACAACAAAGTAAAACACTGAATTTATTGATAATCTTCTGATATTGATAGTCTTCTATTTTTTACGTACGTAATGTGCAATGTCTTCCGTTCCACCCTTGACTGCATACGCAGGTTCCATTTTTGCACTGACCATGCTCGGCGCAACGCAAATCACACGGTTTTTGATCGCATTTCGTTCCAGTCCAGTCATCGTGGCATCTAAAAATATAAATATGCCTCGCACCTCACAGATCTTACATGTATTATGGACATCAATTAATTTCTATTCAATCGAAGTTACGAAATAAAAACAGTGAGAATATCCGCATAGAAAATATAATAATACAATTTTGTTACACACATATACCTATTACTCGCGTTTTAGTACATTAATTGTTTCGTACTTCGTATACGATACGAAAATGTTTCTAACAGGATTCGTTATGTTAAACGGCGGTATCGCCGAACGTAAAATAATTTCTCGTCGTTTATACCGGCTGCAATAAAAAATGCGAGTTTGAACTGAGTTTCGAAGTTGTTCTGCCGTAGTGAGGAACTTTTTGCACTTAGAGCCTCTTTTACGCCAACTCTTGGGGATGGAACGAGGGAAAAAGGGGAAAGGGAAGAGAGGGGGTGGTAGACGAGAGGCGTCAGCTTTAGAATATGAGAAAGGAGATCCTCTCTCGCGTCCTTGATTCTGACAAAGGAAAGTAGGAAGGGACGAGGACGGTCCTTCGAGTTGTGATAAGTTGGCGCCTCGTAAGACAGAGCCTTTTTCTCGCAATTTTTCACCTTTTTAGCCTCAACTTTTGTGCCTGCGATCCTGGCGAGCAATTTACTCATTTTTAGGCCATTCTTCGCCCACATCTATCCCACAATATTTCAATGTCCCGACAAAACGTTACTCTTTCTCTTTCCTTCTCGAGCGCGGATTACTATTAAATGCTTCACGACGTGCCTCCCTCGTGCATTCGTTGAAAACTTTACGACGTTTCTCACTCTTCGACGCGGTAATCTATTCCAGTCGTAAAAGTTGCAAAAAGTTTGCACGTCACACTCTATGAAGCACAGCTGGTAGAGAGAGAGAGAGCGTGTAAATGGCCGCCACGTCCGCACAATTCCGCAAATCTCCCGCATTAAACAATGATCTTACGCGAGGTGTGGGTGTCATATGGAAGAGAAACGAATCGAGGTCGCATGGAATTCCTTTAATCTGAGAAAAACGACCCTGGTCGTTGAGACACGCGTCACTTTCCTCGTTCAATCCCGGAGAGAGCGGCTGTTAGCCGACTGCGGCAACGGGTAACCCAATTCCGAAATCCCGGTCGCAACACGTCCACGGAAGGCTCATAAAGGACGACGATATATAAAGGATGAAGTACGTGTGTGCGTCATATGTGTATACTGACTTGCAGCGGCCTTGCTCGCAGGATCCATGAAGTCCGCAGTCTAGACCGCAACTCGGCTGCGAGCAATCGACCCCCGTCCAATGCTCCTCGCAAACGCAGGCCGCAGATTCGAGGTCGTACGTGCCGTGATCGGAGCAGCCCGGCAGACACTGGTATACCTGCTGATCAACCTGATTGCATCGTTCGCCCTGCCAACCGGCCTTGCAGTAACACTTGCCGGAGACACAAGCGCCGTGGCCGCTGCAGTTCGGATCAGAGCAGTCAGCTGAAAATTGAGAAAGAAAAAACGAATCGAATGCGCGTTTAAATTAGAAATCATCGCGTTTTTACGGTTCGGCGCAACCTGCGGAACTTCTCGTTAAAGGCTAAACTTCCCGTTTGCGCGGTGAACGCATCCACGGCGCACCCCGTCAGTTATCAGAGCCCATCCCCGTCTTCCCTCTCCCGTCACGCCCGGGCGCTGCTGATTGCGTCCATGGCGTGGACGAATGGACCAACTTTTTAAATTATGGCATCGGAACAATTGCATTATTCCCGCAGATCCCACCTGCCCCGGGGAAATTATGAAACTTAATTCCACAGCGTCCTTGGCGCAGCAGCGACGGTGCTGTCGCGGGCTGCGTCGTCATCTGCGCCCGCTATGCTGCGTTATATGTATTCGGGATACGAGAGATGAGAGGAATTCCTGGCGGATTCTTCTTGCATTATGTATGCGCGACATTGATCGAACGGGATCATAGATTTGTTCGCTTTCATTAGAACCTGACAGGTGCGTTCGCGCGCCATCGTGAAACGTAGAAACGCGAAACGCGGTAAATTGGGCGTTGAAGTATGATACCATTAAGTGCATTTAATGGTACATACAGAATGTTTCCTCGGAATGAGCTCTTTTCGGTAAAAATGTTGAGACATCAATTTCCAAGTCGTGAACGATAAGCGAAACGGTAGTTTTAGGGAATTGTTCATTCGGCAGAAATTTTATTTAAATAATAGATAATAAATAAAAGAGACACGACATAATTTATTCGTAAATAATAAATAAATTTTCGTTTGATTAATAATTTATTCGATTCAACGATAATTTAAATAAATTCTTATCTAAATAATTATTCGAATATATATTCATTATCTACTATTTGTACGAAAAATATACAAATAATATTATTCCATTATATTATCGAATAATATAATAATTTAAACGAATAATAATTATTTATATATTATATTATTGTTAATAGTATAAATAAAATTATGGTATATTTTTTCTTAGAAATATTTCATTTTCAAAACGTATTTAAAAATTAGATAAAAAAACAACTTAATATGAGCGGACAGAAAATTAAATTATATAATTAGAAAGAAATTACACATTACATACCTTTTCAGAGAGCCTTTCTCTCTCTCTCTCTTAAATTATTATTTTTATGTAATAAAAATTCAAGTAATATACATTAATTACGGTTCTATAATATATTTAAGTAATATTTAATTGCATATTCTTTTTAGATTAATTTAAAGTTTTATAATATATATATATTTTTAATTCGAGTTGGAGAGCTTCCTTTGCAAGTAATAATAAAAAAAATAATAATGAGAATAATGCAAATAATAAATAAAATTTTATTTGAATAGTAAATTAAATAAAAAATTATTGGAATAATTTGCTCAACTCTACGTCATTTTGATAATTAAGTAAATTTTTCAAAAATTGAATATATCATAAAATAAATTATGCATATATTAAGTATATCAAATATAATATATAAAATATAATACAGAGATTGCTATTGTTTCTAAAAAAAAAACTCTTACTAAAAAAAGAAACTCTTTAAAAGAAATGACTTTTGATTCGGATTCTTATTCGCCAGTTAGTTCTCATTTGCCGTCGCAACTAATGTAAATCCGTTTTCGCTCCTCAAATTTATCGTTCTTACGATTGGAGCTGACATATTCCACTGACGTGGAACTAATACCGTTTTCGCCTGCGTTTAGGAAAAAGCGACGGGCGAGCGTATCTCTAACGAGGACCGTGAGAATGTCAGAGACGAAGTGTCTCGTTCCCGGCGAATAATCTCGTCATTTATATCGTGCGTCACTCAGTCCCCGGAAGTTCCGGGGCTACGCGAAATTATAACATATCGAACGCAGCTGCGTGCCGCGCGCGCGCATACGCCCGTGTATTATTCAAATTCCCGCGAAACAATACGAAACTAATTGTCGCGCCGAATTGGCATGGCTTGACCCATATGTAAATTTGGAGAACTCCGCGTGCATTAATTATAGGTTGTACACAGGCCAACTGTGTTTCCCACCGACGGGGACTCTGCATTACTAATATCTTGAATCTCCCCGGATAGAGGGTCAGGACGTACGCTTGAATTATGGGAAAATTAATGATGCTGTGACAAACATGAAGAAATAACGATCCCGGAGCAGAAATAGATGTTCGAGGTAAACGTTTTCCGTCACCCGTGATTTCCGCTAAGCCGTTTTTAAGGCTGAAATATGTGACGTCGTGCACATTTGCAATGCAACGTCATCGCTCGTAAATTGTATTCAGATCTTTTCAAAGTATTCCGATATTCCGATATAGTCGACCTTTTCCCTTTTTCATCCATATAAGAAAATATAAATTAAATTTAGAAGCAAATAAATTACTCTTACATTTTCAATATCTCGAAATATGCTTCTCAAATCTTTTTCTAAACGCATTGATCCTCTGTCAACCCAACTTACGTTCGTCGCAAAAGTTGCCCTTCCAGCCAGGATTACAGACGCAAGATCCTCTAACGCATTGGCCATGCTGATTACAATCAGGAACTTGGCAGTCACCTAATGGTATGTCACATTCCGCGCCTTTCCAACCCTCCTCGCAGTGACACACACCACCACCGTATTGTCCATGTGAAGAACACAAAACTGGACACACGCTTTTGCTGCAATCAGCACCCTGGAATCACAAAAATTTGATTTCCTTAATCTTTAATTTTTTCAAATGAATAAATAATTTAAAGATAATTATTGGATTGGAAGAAAAGTAATATCATATTTTTAGTTCAAAATTATATATAAAATACATTCATTAAAAATTAATAAAATGTTAATTTCAGAAAAGGATTTTAAAACTTAAAGCCTCTACATTCGAAAGGTCACTATGTTTTTGTGTTTTCTATGAGTTTGGTAATTTTTACAAATAAAAAATTACAAGCTGGACAAAATTTTTTTCTCTTTGTGAGTTGCGTTTACGTGCAAAAAAAAATATTAATTTTCGGCTTTCTAATAAAAAAATTTTAATTTTTTTTATAAAACCATTTTTTTAAAATGTTCTTAAGATTTTTTGTTGCTGAGGTAAATAAAAGGAGCTGAATCGGCAAACTGAATCGGCGTGCGATTTGTACAAATGAAAAATATAATTGTAAATCTACATATTGAATATTATTAAGATCCACTTCGATCAAAAATAGGATTTTTCTCTTATTTAATTTAAAGATAATTTTGCAAAAACGTACCTGATATCCGTCTATACAATCGCATTTGCCAAGATAGCACGATCCACGTCCGGAGCAGTCATTGGGACACGTAGTGGAAACACCTTCGGCTTCCGTCACGACCAAAGTAACCTTGTAAGGCTGCAACTCATCATTATATACGGACAGGAACCAGTCGCCAGTGTCAAAGTACTGCAGTAGACTGACATTGACCATTAGTGGTTCCACAATGGTCCTCTTGATGAGCACGTGTTGATAAAGTGCGATCGGTTGCGGCACGCGTTCCACGTGGATGTCTTGCGGACTGGTGGACTGCATAAAACTGACGGCAGTGATGTCCCTCTTCAACCTGTGGACCACCCTGCCACCTTTGACGAACTCCACGAAATCGTACTGCGTGACGCTGGGCGCGACGTTCCGTCTGCCATACACCGCGAAATTCGCACCCCATGGTAGGGTCAAGTTCAGCCTGATGAAAGCTGGCTGCTTGTTACGGAACTCCGTGTTCCAAAAATGGTACGGCTGAATAATGGCAGAGTGCGCGACATTGTAGGCCTGCAGCTCGAGCACGGCTGGCCATTGCTGCGCCGATTGCTGGATCTGCGGATCGCTCTGTTGATCGCCGGCGCTATCCGCGGCACTCGAATGCTCCGCCGTACTCGTAGGCAGGGATTCTATACGAGAGAGAAATACGAGGATGTAACACATTGAATAACATAGTAGCGAATCGTTAGGAAAGTCATATGGTAAATAAAATCTAGTAGTCTTTTTATAAAAAAAATCTCTTTCTGACTTATACCACACTGTGACTTTCATTTAGAATTTAGATTGTAAATGTAAACTGTATGGTGTATAAGTTTGACGAGTAAACAACTAAAAGAGAGAATATCATATTTTTCTTTCTAAATGTATTATTTTCAGAAGAAAATAAAAATATTATTTTATAAATAGAATATTGTCAGATATTTTTATTTTAAGTCGAGCAAATCACGCTCTTTTTATGTTTTTTTTTTATTGCTTCATATCTCTCAGTTTATCTTCATATCAAGTGTGTCAAATGTACTTCAATTGTTCAATTATCTTTTGAAATTGGTACAGCTCATAGTATAAAATCTTTACAGCAGATGACATTTGGATATAGTCCTTGCTAAAGATATTATATCGATGAAATGTTCATCCACTCGCACTTCCCAAAAGCAATTAGCGTATGACGCTGTGCGCGAGAGTATTTACATCATGCAGAGTAGATGCAAATTAATACCGCTCGATATTTACCTTCTGTGGGAATCTGCGTGGATATCGAGTCGTGGATGTGTGCGTTTTCGTGAGTGACAGCCTTGATATCTTGAACCAGAATGCAGTTAGTGCTGTCTATCGGGCGCATAGAGCTCACTGCTGGAAAGTAAACAAAGCCATTCCATTTTAGAATAAAAGAAAGATGAAAATCTACTATGTGCGAAGAGAGAAATGCCCCACACGCAATCGCGCGTACACAAATGTTATATTTGCAACGTACGACCAGTATTCTAGTACGAAATAGTATTGCCCGCGCGACGCTTTTATAGCGTCAGGAATCAAGAACGGCTTTAGTCGAACGTCTGGCAGCAGCCTAATGGGTTCATAAATTCGGACAATCGCTTTCGAATTACGATAGCACACTAGATTTCCCATGACAACCCGACTTTCTTGTTCGAGTAACTTTTAAAACAACGTATCCCTGTAATAAAGTTTGAGATCTCACGGCTTAAATCACAGTTGTATCGAGCGTACAATATTGCTTCATCAGATCAAGAATTCTGGGCTAGTATATACTATATACCTTTTTTACATCGTCTATATATAATATAATATAATATTTCTTTTTAATTTCAACAAAATAGTGATATTTTCTTAAATTTTAATAAACAAAATTGATAATCAATAATTAATTCAATAGTACTTATTATAATATCGCTCTCTTATTTAAAAAATGATACAATTTAAGAAATTAAGTTTCCTAGAAAAGGGGAAAACTATTTTTCAACTTGACGGAAATATTTAATTTACTAGTTAAATAATATCGGCAAAAATATATTTCTTAATATGATTAAATATTTATTAATATGATTAAATATCATTTTTGTGGTTTTGATTTCATTCTTCTCAGAAACTCTTTCTGAATTGTGGCGATTTTGATGATTCTTTTTCAAAAATTACTCTTTTTAAGTTGTGACGATTTTTTATAAAGTTAAGTTAGATTACTTTTAATAATTGATAGAATAATATAATTTTATTTTTCTAATTCATTCATTGTAGTAAATAATAAGTGTAACTTGAAAATCTTAATGTTTTATATCTTTTATATCTTTTGAAATAAGGGAGCTGTATGTCTAATGACAAATGATATCTAAGATTTGGATAAAGATCTCTCAAAAATCAATTAATATCGCTTAATATAATCCAAGATCCAATTATGTTGATGCTATATCAGTAGTTATCTGAAGTTTCAGGTCATTTATATTAATGTTTTCTGAACGATAAGTGCAAGTTCGTTGAATTTAAACGCCATGATAAATTCGGCAATAAAACCCTTATCCGTGGCGGGATATTGCGGTTTAATTAATTATCTGTCTCGTGCGCCGCGAGCGCCACGAATTAATTACGCGGTTTAACGAGAGTTTTTAAAAAGTGGCAGGCCCGGGCCGACGCAACCCCGCCTAACGACCTCTTGGCTTATCAACGCAACAAAACATCGATAACGCATAATTGAATTTGCGTGTTATTGCCGTGCGGATGATTTGACAAATCGCGATTCGCCGATACACTCGGCGCCGATATTTAATGGACGCGTTTTCGCACCCCGCGATTTATCGTATCGCGGATTGTATAAGCTTTCTGTCGTGATAATAACACTCGTTATTGCGCACGCCGTATCATTTCTAGTGGAATTGCCATTGTCATGTACATTATTATTTTATTATATTTTTATAGCGTTTTGCTAAAATATATAGAAAAATATAGCATAAAATGGAGATTTTAAGTGAGCGTTCAATATTTGATACGAAAGAAGTAGCACGTGAAAATTTAAATTAGATAATTTAATAAGTGCAGAATAATACCTAATTCCCTCAATAATTTTCCCAATAACTTTATTCCTGGTCATAGAAAAATCTTTTTTGTGTAGACGATAGTCCTTGACAAATTTCTTCAAGGTAAGGAAGCTGTGCGATACATGCGAGATAAGGGATTACGCGTACACGTAACAGTTTTCGTGTACGTACGCATATGGACACAAGCGAACATGTACATGTACATATGTACGCATGTCAGATTGGAGATAAGCGAAATGACCGGAAAAGAACGACTATTCCTTCGGGATCGACGTTGCCTGGCCACCATGTAACTATCGCTGAAATTGAGTTGCAGTGAACTGTGAATGACCTTATTTCGCGTATATGCCAGTCAGCGGGGCATCGTTTTCGTTCCCGCTTCATGTTGCTGCAACTCAGCAATTCAACTTTCCACATCGCACTAGATATCGAAAAAAAGAATCACCCAGTAATTTCGACTAATACTACGATTAACAGAAAAGAGACGAATCATTTTATACATAAAAAAGAAATCGATATTTGTAATATACCGAAAAGAAGTTTTCCTATATCAATCTTCGGTAATGCAGCCGTGCGTTTCTCAATTTATTTTATATATAGACTTTATTTTAGCAACACTTTAATATCGTAGCCGTTGGTTCCTAAAATATTTGACGTTGTAAATTAGGAACTTCGGATGGCGAATGCAAAATGAGCTTACACTTGGGATCTCTAAGCAATTTAATCTACCGGCAGCTGCGACCTCCGAGACGTTCTGTGTGTTTAGCTATAAGGACAATACTGTGAAACAAAGTCATCTCAAAATTCAATATATATAGAACGTGAGATTGCCAAGTTTTGACGATGAGCTACCGGAAATTTAAAATGGCCATAATGCGAGCTACGGAAGGGGTCGTTATATCGCCTGTTACCTTCGCAAAGGATGGAAAAGGCGAGCGTGACTGTGAAGGACAGCGGGCACGTTCACGGGGGAGGGATCGGGAGAGAGGAGGAGGGGTGCAAAGGAACAACTTTTTCAATTATATACCCCCGGATCGATAGAGCGATTCATTCCCGAGAATGATTCCCGGATTATCGTAGGATTATCCCGCCGCCACCCCGACCGGTCCGTTCTACCGCCCACTTCCGCTCGTACGTTATAATGAAATGTTTACAATCGATCCGTCTACCCTTTCGTTCCGATCCGCCGAAGCGTGAGTCCAGACACGACAGCGTTATCGAGCTGCCTGCTATGTCGTTATTATTGACGAGTTAACTATTAATGGCGTAGTAATAATGTTCTCTCTCGATAGAAAACAAGCGGTTGAATTATATCGCGGTTTTTAATGATCTTTCATAAAAAGTTGTCACTTTAAAATTGTATCGGATTTCAATCATGATTAAAGGATTTTTATGCGAGATTTGAAAATTTGTATGACAATCAAAGTCCGTCTTGTAAGTAGTGTATTAGACTTTATTATCCGAAATCGCAAAGTCTAAGAGGATTTGAAGGAAGAAGGAAGGGATACGAAAATAGTTGGGCTGCATTGTATTTCACGAATTTGAAAACCTTTTTGTTCCCTCTTACTTTTAATTCTATAGCAGGATACTTGTTTAATTCTATAGCAGGATTCGCGTTTTAAAAATTAAATATTTATAAAAAATGAGCAAAAGTAATACATACCTACACAAAATTTTATTTTCATATGACTTACAAAAATTACATTACATTAAAAATAATTATAAGTGGCAAACAAAATTGTCTAACTTAACTCTCAACTTCACGACTGTTTGTCAAAAGGAATTACCGTTGCAACAGTTTCGCTAGCTACTTGCAAATGAAATCGTGGAAGAAGTCCACGTCGGAAGCTTGTCGCGAAATGATTTTGGCCCTATGAGAGCCACAAGCGAGCGAGCAAGCAAGCAAGCATACGTCAAATTACCGAAAAGCAAGGCAACTCGCGTGCATGCAAAATTTGTGCGTTCTGGAGCGAGGCCGAATAAGGACGAAACGAGGAGGAAGGGTTCGCGTACAGCTTCGTGTATCTCACAATGTGTGCGCACATATATACGCAGCCGTGTGCGCGCGCGCGCGCGTGTGTGTATGTGTGTGTTTGTGTTCGTGTGCGAGAGAGAGTAGACGGACCTACAGCAACCGTAAAAGAGAAGTGGGCGCGGGGGAGGCTGGAGAGAGGTAACGCTGGAGGTTGGCTGCGGGGTAGTTTGGATACAGTAGCAAACAGGCAGATTGGATTCCAGACTCGATTTACTGGAATGCAGAAATAACAGCTGGCGAGCAGTCTCCTCGAGGCCGAGAATCGACTTTGCAGTCTCCACCACGTCCCTTCCCCTTCCTGCGACACGCAGACAGAACGGGGAGATGGAAGAAGAACATGGACGCCGAAGTCGAGATGGACAGTTCCGCAGAGAAGGGATGTTTATAGATTCGCAGAGCACAATACGGTCCAGCTACTCTCGCATCCCTTCCTTTTCCCGTCAAATCTCCTTAGTCCCTGCGACTTCGGATGATGAAGTCTAATACATTCGCAAGTCGGACCATGACCATCATCGTAAGGATTTTCAGTAAAATGCAAAAACACGATTTGCGTGTAAGTGGAGAAGAGGCAGGAAAAGAAAGCTGGTTTCTGTTATACGCTGATAACAGGCAAACATTAATTCCTCTAATTGGACCCAACACCGTGGAGATGCAGTGATTTTCAAGCCTATCTTCGCGCGTATCTTTGGCCTTGCACCCCGTTGGTTCTTGCATTAGCATAACGGACCTGATAGAGCTATTTTCCCAGACCTTTTTTGCAGAAACGGTAACCTAATGTGGTTCTTTCAACGTTGATCTTAATGGATCAACGGTGGAGGACGATTTGTTTCTCGTTTTCTTACCGCGAACTCGTTAATAAAGCCAGCTACTAACGGCAAGAATGTCGTCGTAGTGTTTAGCTTCAGTAAGATTTTACGTTTACATACATCGCGGGGTTTTGCCGTTGTTATTTATGCAGCAAAGTTTACCAATGTTAGCCATAGGGCGCACCGAGGTAGTGCGCCGTTAGTTGCACGGCTATCGATTTGTACGTCGGGTAGGCCATTGCCCTGCGAAATTGCCCGATTCGTTTAGCAAAGACACGTACTTTTAAATTCCAATAATCCGCTCCTCCTCCAGCCAATCAAAATTTGAAAAAAAATTAAAAATTGATAACATTTGAGGATGTTAAAGACACACTAGTGTTGCCATCTGAGATAAAAGCACCTTTCTGTATCTCCTGGAGTTCAGTTACTATTATTTTAACGGATAGAAAGGCGTGGTATCGATTCGTATATGAGTTCACCTTTTCTTCCTGATCGTGCGACGTATGGATGTGTAGTTTCTCAGCTACGAGTGTTATGGGTAAAACGCACCCCATGCCACGGAAATGCTTCCTCGCTATCGACGGGCAATATTTTTGCCTCTCCCTAACCGGATGGAGCCAACCACTCCATGTTAAATGAACCATTACGCTGGCAATGTTACGCCGTAGCTGCGCTTCCTACGGAAGATCCGGACTTCCGCTGTTGAACAGTATTTAATTTTCCTGAACAACAACTTTGTATATCGTCTACGCACGATATTATTCTGCTCTATGATAATAGTAATCCAACAACGAGTGAAACTATATTCAAGACGTTAAAAATAAACGATTTTAGTAAAAGCAAGCAAGAAAAATATGATCATAATTCTATTTATTTTTTCTTTTTTCTTTTATATATATATATATATACATACATACATATATATATATATATTACGTAAAAATTCTTTTATAATATAGAAAATCATGAATATCATCTGAACAATGAAAATAATTCTTTTAGAGCACTATTTCGAAAATCAGTAAGACAACATGCCTTTGGCAATATCTCTTTGAAATCAATGTTTCAACATAACATAAAATAAAACTCGCGTGTTTTACTAAAAACTCCTTCTTCCTGCAAGAAAATGTAATGTTTAAACGTCAATCGTAAAATAATGCTGCTGCGCGGCATATTATATGCATCGACATTGCAAGAAAAGTGTCAATATATCGTAGGTACAATGTATTCTATAAACAAATATAATAGCTGCACTGTATAATATTTCAAATATTTTGGATTACTTCTCTCTTTTTCTCGCATGAATTTAATTGATTCTTTTGTGCTCTTCCTTTTTATTAATTTCATGCTTTGTTCCGCTTTTGTTTATTAAATGTAAAATATATTATCTAAATTGACTGTTATTATAGCACTGAAAAAGGTGTTTTTATAAATAAATTTGTTTACCTCGCATTTATTATTACTTAACATTTTTTTTCTTTAGAAATAAAGCGAAAATACGAATTTTATGCTTCCTAATATTTGTGAATCTCATTTAGTTATGATTTGCATGATTACACGAAATTCGTCATGCCTTCACGCGGAATGTTATGGTGTCAGTCATATGTATAATCCCCCTCTGTGCGTACAGGGATTAGCATGGTGCAGTAATGCCGACGTTCCGATGGATTTTAGCATTAGGTGGGTTGGGTTAGTCGTAACCAGATTTGCAAGTTAATAATGAATTATTGTACCGTGAATTTCGGGTCAGCCAGCAATAGAATTGCGTCCGACTATCCGCCGGCGGCTATGTTACTACTCGGACGTGCGCTTTGGGACTAATAAAAACGGCTCATTCAAATTTACATTGAGGCAAATATTATTTATGAAATGGTTGCATTAAATAGCTGCATTAAATAGCGCTGTTTCTCTACTCTCTTCATACATTACAGATATAGATTTGGTTACATATATCTTTAGCACAGCTTCATTTCACATTAATCTAATCTGGTATCTATTTAGTACACACGATTAGGTCATTTATGTTCCAGGCATTGTTTTTCTTTGAAATATTAGAAGCAAGATAATGTCAAGTGGCATCTTAATCTCCCTGTTCAGTAACTCTTAACGACAGTCAGTGTCTTCATATTATCTTTGTGCAGTTTTTTTTATTATACATATATATATATATATAAATATATATATATATATATATAAAATCTGTGCAATAAATACGATATTGTTACTGTCGTTAAGAATTACAGAATAAAAGTTTTAATAACGTCTTAACAATGTTTTTTTAACGTCAACAAGATGTCATTAAAATGTTTTTTTGCTACTTGGATGACTGAACTTTTTAAAGATGTTAAAGTATATGTATTAATAATATTGCATACTTGTAAAAGTAATGAAAATTAACCCGAAACACGAATAACTCATCGTGTATGGTAAAGGACCGGAAAATTATCATGTATATTAGGAAGTTAAAATCAGCTGTTATATATATTCAGAGCTGTAGCAGCTACACGCATTCGATCGCATTCAAAGTTATGAGATGAGTTTGTTTCAGCAGAGGTTTAACGCGATGATTACTTACCAGCAAAGTACGCCAGCATCGCTGTCAGCGCCACAGCCAGGAGGATCAGAGCGATCGAGAAGCATTTCCAAGAGCACCTGTGCTGACAACGTTTATCGATGTGAAAGCGCGATGGTGAATACGGGGAATAGTGCGGCACCGCTGCGGCACGAAGCGGAAAACCTGGCATCACCATGGCTTGGCCTTGCGCGCCTACCGTGGCGGTACCGCCATTTCCGGCACCGCCTAAACCGCCACCCAAAGAACCCACCGTCACCTGCTGTTGCGGTGGCGGAAGCCTAAAACAACAAGAAATAACCCTTGTTAGGATACTGCCTATAGAATTGCGAAAATCATTAAACCATATGATTACGCATCGTACATACGTATGTATATTAAATCATGCAGGATTACATTTAACGTATCTACACTGAAAGAAAAGATTGGCTGCTGTAGCTACGTTAAATGTAATCTTTAAAAATACTATACTATATTTTCATCTAATTTGCAGCCAATATTTTCTTTCAATGTACTACAGTAATACGAAAAGCACAATTTTGTTCAAATAGATATCTATAAAAATTTAGCTAGATATAAATCTGAAAATAATGTTGTTTAATCTATTAAAATAATTATTAGAACACTCAACTGGTTGTTACAATGTTGAAACTTTTTGCTCCATCGTCATTAACGCTTATGTACATACTTGTACATAAATTTTTAATGATCCAATAAAATTATTTTTAGATCTAGCTAAATTTTAAGATAGATGTTAGATTTTAGCAAAACCGTTCTTTCCGCAAATAAATCATTTAGACTCGAAGTGAAAATTTAACGATTAGTACAATCTGTGAAATTTTAACCATAATTGGTTTTAACCATAATTTATATATCCGGTAGACCCGAAATAAGATACTTTAAGTGTTTTTCACATAATTGTAGTTAAGAAATAAATTAAGACGCTCAGATTACTTCGATGATTCGATCGTCGCGATTAATAACTGTAATAACTGTAAATCAAATGATCGACTATGATGACAAATTGTCCATGCGATTGCAAATCAGAACGGAGTCAACGTCGATCAGTATCTCTAATGTGTCTCGCTTACTGCTGATTATTAGTTAAATTCATGCCGATACTCATCGGCGTATCGGTGCGTCGAGGTAATAAATGGGAGAGTTGACTGCAACATACTCCAAAGCGGGTCGCTTGATCCGACGTCACTCCGAGGGCGATAAATCGACGATCCGGTATCTGTTTGGTGCACGTGTGCCAAACGGAGGTGGCGATCGCGTCGTGGTACGTACATACGACCGGAGAGCATCGGTGGTGCACGTCCGGGGATGCAGATAACGCCGAGCTTATAAAAGATGCAGATGCCACCATTAAGCCCTACATGGCAGGCTGCGTGTGCGTGAGTATATCGCCCGCACGAGACGCACGAAACCCATGGGCTTTCCGAAAATGACATTCGCGGGGGTGACGAGGTCGAGGCCTTACCCGTCGAACCCGTGTCAAGGATTTTATTTTCATCATCGACGATATTTATCTTCGTCCCCTCATCGAGGATAAGCGTGGCCATAGCCGACCGGATGAAAGGCCAACATCGAAACAGGGATTTAATATGGTGCCCAGGATAAATATAGTTTTCCGATAATCATGCGGACTCATGAATAGCATTATGTGCGCGTCGCGACTGAAATCCCGTAAGAATAACTCAATTGACAGTACGTCTCTGGTAGGGATGAGAGATAAGGGGGAAGGGCAAAAGGAGAGTACTGAAGCGACCAGAAAAAGGAAACAAGCGGGAACTTAACAATGCGGCGCGGCACCAATATTGGATTTTCCGCTTAAAAATTCACGTAGTATAAAGCCTGAACACGAGGCGCGGTTGCTCGAATCGAATACTTACGAAAAATCTCTTTCGAGTTGGTTTTACGTCGGGTTCGACGGGAAAGCAGTCAGAACGTTGGATTTAATCCGGAACTTATCGCCTTAAGGTAACGTTTCACTTTCACGGGATGTAAGTGATTTAAAGTGGTTTAAAAAAAGATATTTTCTCGAAGTAAAAACTCATACACGATATATCGTTCGTGGAACATATTTTGCATTTTTCTAAAAAATATTGAAACAGTCGAATAGTCTTCATTTACAGAAGAATTAATTCGATCAAATTGTCCAAATATTTCTATAGTTTTCTCTTTTTTCATAATTTTAAATATGAACATTTTGAAAATAATCTTTCAGTTGTGTGGAATAAATTTTTTTTCTTCAAAAGAACGTATTTATTAAGTGTTTGCAAAAGTTCGTGGAATTACCGTTAAATGTTACTAGAATTTATTGTAAAATTTTTTAATTATATATTATGTCACAATTTATTGAATGCTATTATAATATAAACTATATTCCTTGGCTATTAAATTGTTCGATGCCTAATAAAATATATTCATGATGCTCGTTGTTTATTTATAACAAGAAGCAGAACAACGTTGAAACCATAAAAATTTAAATTTAATGTAAAACTTTGGATGAATCTGTTGTTGCTAAAAGTTTATGCCATAAGTGGTTCCAATAATTTAACACAGTCTATTCTATGATATTAAATTTAATAAAAATCGAAAACGTCTATTAAATATTAAATTTGATAAGGAATACAGATGATATAATGCAGGGCAACATTATATAATAATATATAATTAAAGAAGGTAATAGTAAATTCTAGTAACATGTAACGATTCACAAACTTTTACAAATACTTAATAATAATTCAAATGTTATTTCAGTTTGGAATATTTTTCATCTCTTTAAATCCAAAAAGATTTATCAAAAAATGATAGATGTCATGAAAGAAATGTCTAAAGATAAACCGAGACAGATATCTTGTAAAGTTCACAGAAATGATCGTTTTCATCTCTCATGAAGGAATTGTTGAAATGTGTCGTGTGCCACGTGTAATTTATAAGTTGCTTATAACAAACCCATCCAACCATAAATAATCACACTTAGATCTCGACACTTTGCAATTCTATAAATGTCCGCTCATATTTTCTGAAGCAGGAAGCAATCAGACACGACGTAAAAAAAATATCACTGGCAAAAGTCCCGGGCGTTCTTACGCGGCGACGTAGAAAAAAAGACGATACGCGAGAGAAGGAATCCCGCGTAATAAATATTACTTTTTCCTTGGTATCATTAACTTAGAAACGGAGCAAGCACCGTAAAATTAATTTACTAAAAGTATCGGTGTGCTCAACGTCCGACAAAAATTGGGGAGGAAAAAACTTAATGACAAAATAATGGGAATTTTTTTCTAAGCTGGAAGATAGCCAAAGATAGTCTTACTTCATCTCTCCGAATTATCCGCGCACGGCAGTGGACATGCTTCAAATATAATTCAATTGCAGAGAAGATTTAATAAAAATATACAACTTTGAATGCACGCTGATTGTTTCTAATTTGTGCATAACTTTTTATCTACGATATACAACCATCTAATTAATTTAAAGATAAATTTTCTGAAAACATCAGCAAAATCGATGGTTTAATGTAAAATGGTTTTATCTAATAAACATTTCTGTATTCCTGTATTATTAATATTAATAATATTTGCTTTGAAGCTCTTGTTATTACTATTATTAATTGTTATTGATTAAATTAATTTAACAGAATTATTTTGTCCGTTTTACGCATTAATTAACTCTTATGATTAATTTATAACGGTTCGCGATTACTTCCGTATTCCGCTAGACTTTCCGAATTGAAGCTCCAGAAGTTTTTTCTGGGAAATAAATAAATCTAACTCCCTGGCTGGGCTCTAAGAGCCTCCGGACAGATGTACGGCGCTCCAGTCGGGACAACCGGATTCTTGATTGCACGTAACAGACAAATGAAGCGAGGGGAGTGGCTGAAAACAAGATAAACGACGAAAAAGGAGAGATAGCAAAGTCGGGGATGCACTGCGGAAGAACGGAGTAAGCAGCAATTCGGCGTGTTCACGCCGTAGCCCCTCCAAGCCGGGTTAATCCATTTGTGCGAGTAAATCGGTTAGCTGGAATTGGGTTATATTTCCTAATCGATACGATGGATTAAGTTACCGGTTGGTTCGTCCTCTGGCTCGTCGGTCACGATGCACGGCTCTTTCCTCGCTAATTATCGTTAGTAGCGCTGAAGGGAACGTGAGAGAAATATAAGTTTCTGCCGAAGCTTCAGTTAAAGATTACAGTGCTATCGTAGTTGTATCAAATATCACAGTTGAATACAAATGGCATTTCTAATTATAAAAAAAAGTACCGCTATGCGATATTGACAGTATGTATGTTTTTTTAATCTAATATTTAGTTTAGTGACAATTTACAAAATTACGAAAATTACGAATTTACAAAAGTACGAGATTACCGAGATTACTAGGCAGAAGAGAAAATTGCAAATTTCGAATCCTTTTGCCTTTGATTCGAACAGTTTGCGATTTTTCTTGTGACAGCTTAATCTAACTCAGGGACGTAAGCGTAAAGCTAAAGCGAGAAGTTGCCGCGGCACGACTTTCGGGAAGGAAGTTCGAAAACGTGCGGATGCTCCTTTAACCAATGTAAAAGTAGGTCGAGGAGCGCCGAGTTTGATCGTCAGCAACCTGGGCGGATTACGCAGTCCCGCTGTGAAGTTAGGATGTTCCTGATCTAAGTTAAGTCGTAGTCCGGTCACGAAAGGACCCACCGTCGCTTTAAGCAGGTAGTTTCTCTAACCGGGCGACAACGATGGTGGTGGACGTGGATTGTATGAACGTGTACAAAACACCTCCACCGATTAAACCAATTGGACGCCTGTCTGATATATTGGAAGTTAAAGAGGTAATTGCGAGCGGCGTTGCTGCCACATATTGAGTTGAGTGTCGTCTGAGTGGAAGATTGGACTGTTTCAGCTGCGCGAGCTGAGGATAGAATCGAGCGTGTGATCCAATTATGATGTAACGCATGTTCCATCGCAGGAACGATTGGCAGCGACGAGTGCCGCAATTCCTGCACCATTTCAAGCTTCGAAAGTTTCCCCGTGTCGTGATCCCCGTTCTTATTGATTTAACAAATGATAGGATGGTCTTTGAAAGTGGAAAACACGTGAAGATCAATGATATTAAATACTAAACAATATGAAATCATTCCGTTCTTTTTTCATTCTTGATTAACTTAATAAAATACAACATATATTGATTATTTATTTTTAATTTTATTCAAATTATTTTATTTTTTTAAAACTTTTTGAAATACTATATTTCCATTTCTTCCGGATATTAATCTTTAAATAGATGGAGTGACCACAGCATCTCTCTCTTTCAGGTATAATTTCCTTTAAAACCTTTATTCTGGAAAAGGAAAATAAAAAATATTGTCTAGATGCTTATAAAGTCTTAAAATTTATTATTTTTACATTCCTCTATATAGCTAATAAGGATATAAGGAAATAATGTAAATTTGATTATAACATAATATATTTATATGTATAAAATACAACTTTAAAATTAACATTTTTTTTTAGGATGTTCTGAGAGTATCCCATTATATTGTAATATATCTCAATATATTGTATCTTTACATCACCTATTTAAAACAAGATAATAATCCGCAGATAAGATACTTATCTTTATTTTTTCTACTACTACTTCTATAAGTTCCCTTCTACATCTAATAATGAATACATTCCTTATAAAGATTTCATTACCTATCCCGTCCTATCCCTTTGTAAATTTTCTTGTTCAAGTTAACTTATCTATCATCTGAAGTGATACCTATATACCATAACGTTACTCCGAATAATCCTATAGACCACTAGAAAATATAATGGATCCTTCTGAGAAGAAAGGGGCGTGAAAAATTTCGGAGGCTGCTGATACTCGATCGTTTGTCACGAGCGGCGCTTATCTGCGATCTCCCTTGAGATCGCGTAGCGCAGACGAAGCGCGTTTCTAAGGTACGACGATTGTCAGCGTCGGGAAACGTTACCGTGGTCCCGTAGGAGGTACACGTAGGAAGAATCCTAATAAAAATCTGATACCCCGGTCCGTTCGCGCGGGTCCAGCCAAACGCGTTTCAAAGGGAAGATAAGGTGACAGAGAGACACAGGTAACACGACGCGTCGTATTTCGTAGCTGAAATTGAATCCCACTCTCAGGTGAAAAATTACGATCGTTGCTAACACGCTCGGGGGATAATGAAGTCTGCTTTCGTAGCCATTGTTCTGCGAAGGGCACGTCGACGCATAGCTGTGAGTCGCACCGAGCCGCGCCTTCCGACAGCCGCCGCTTTCTCGCCTGCTTTCTCGCCGCTAGCGCGACGCCTCTAATTATTAATTTCGGCCTTTTAATATTAATTAGACTCGCGCGGGGGGGGGAGAGGGGAGAGGGTCTGAGTATGCGAGCGAGCGCAACGCGCGCCTATGCTATGCGCCGTAATGGAACGGCGTGATTACGCTGAGATTATAATTTTAATCGCTCGATTACCACTCCGAGATAAAGGGAGAAGAGAGAGAGAGAGAGAGAGAGAGAGAGAGAGAGAGAGAGAGCACTCGCCTCGCGGCGGTAGCACAGTTCTTGTATGCGTTTCTCGGCACACAGTAATAATAAGTGTGATACCACTGAATATTCAGAGCGACTGTGCCGCGAAGATTCCGCGGTATTACGATTTTAAGACTGCGAGGCGCCTCGTAAACTACGCGCTCGACGCCGGAGCTTTATGTCTATTATCCTTAGCTAAACTTCGCGTTTGCGTTGGGATATTAATTTTACGTCGTCATGGAGAATAGAATGTTTGCGCAAATGGCACACGAGTTATTTTCCAATAAAAGATGGATAGGAACACTATAGATCGCGAGGTTTGACGAGAAACCCTGTCAATCAACTCTCGACAATCCTGTCAATCTTCGTGTATGAAAAAAAAAAAAAAACCGATAAACGGAATAAAAAGGGCAGGGAAGATTTTGAATTTAGCTGTAAGTCGCTTCATAAGTTTGCATTCACAAAATCTTCCAACAAAATAGATCCCCCGCATATTTTTATACATCATGTACAAACTAGCTGCAAGCCCAAGTAATACCTTCGCAAGAAGTTATCAGATTGCTCCGAGGGAAATTTATGTCGCAATATCATTTTTGAGGATTTTCTCATATTTCGCATAAAGCTACCGTAAGCCTGAGTAATATCGTGAAATGAAATCTCCGTGAATGTTTCCCGCGCGGTGAAACTGATACGGTTATACGTCTATCCGTGCATACGCATCGTGCGTATATTTCATTATATTAAACTAATTATAATCGTCAGAAATACTACCAAACGCTCTCTTGTTCGCGAGATAAAGCAATGATAATACTCTCCGTCGAGGGGCTAAAAGCTTTTTTCCGTAAATCTTGCAGTTCGCGAGGGAATTACGATCTCTCCGTGTCTACTGTCGCACGAACTATCGCCACTATCAGGCGACGTTTTTCGACGACAGTAGCCAGTCTCGCAGATCGCCGTGTCATGCCGTGCAAACGATCGGTAAGAATGATGGTGTTAATGGTTGACCACGGTTCTAAACGAGCGCGAGACTGGTTGCCCATTGTCTGCATGCGAGCGAGTAACGCGAGGGACACGTCGGAGAGAGCTAATGTCAGTCGTTATAAAACGCGACACCGGGCAGCTGGCAATACCCCGCCTGGTAATACAATCCCGCGTAAATCCCATGCCTCCTCTTCTTCGCCGCCGGTGCCAACCAGTTCCCGTGGTTTATTGCCATCCGGCGTCGTGTTAAAAGGACACCAACTGTGCGCGCGAACGCGAGGGAAAATGAGGGTGCTCCGACACGCAGAAATCGGAGTCCGCTGCGATATCTCGATAAGAGGAGACGCGGGCACTAGAGAAGCTTCATCTCCGATCGTTTTATCATTTGTAAAACTCTCGCGGTCGCAGAAGTTATGTACACCGTCGAGCCATTGCTCTCGTAAAAAGCGAGACGAATCTTTAAAATATTTTGAAGCTTTATCCATAATCGGAAAAATGTTTGACATACGTAATTGATACTTTAATTTCTTGGTACTTTAATTTGTCGGTACAAATCGCACAAAGAAACCACATCGGCTTTTACAAACGCAGGCGAAATAATTCCGTGCTTCAGGCAATTAATTTATAGATATTGAATTTAAAAAGAAATTAAATCTAATTACGAAAGTTCGATTTATTATCGGAGCAACGACATTCCGTAAATTATATAATCGTCTCTTTAAAATATGTTGCATTGTCCAATCATTTGCAACTTTATATTAATACAAATAAATAAAGGACAATGATAATGAAATTTATTACCTATATGCATTTGTATGAAAATAAATAAATATAAATCCGAGTTGAAATTATTTCCTCCATTTATTTGACAAAATCGTGCGTCAAAATTTCTCTAGATTTTTGTTTCACGGTTGACAAATAATTTCCGCCAAAATTTTCCTCGGACACCTTCCGCTTTATCATAGACGAAATCTGAGGTCGACGACTCGTCGCGATGTATAATTCTGCGATAAAGATTCTCCCGCTGCGAGTCATCGACCGCGCACCGTCGATTTGTGCGAAGACAAGCGTGTTTTCCTTAAATCGTATTTTTCACGGAAATGCTCCATTTTCTCTCGGAATCATTTCTAAGCGCGTAAGAAATATAAATATATTATATAAAAAAAATATATTAGATGATTGGGTGACTTTAACATTAATTTTCTATTTTCTTCATTTTTATGCTGCAAGTCTTGTCCTCAATTTTTCGTTGGGCAATTGCCATCGATTCCCGCTTACGCGACATTCGAGAGTCCTCCCCGGGAATTTTCCTCGGACACGACCTACTTCATTGCAGACGAGATCTGAATTCGTCCTGCCGCATAATTCCAAGATAAAAATTCCTCCTC
>Ga0157363_1000876_pt1 | contig 24144 bp, 17 predicted proteins | sample AttsexASBM1_FD_111477 | JGI IMG/M metagenome (GOLD analysis project Ga0157363, IMG submission 111477) | Fungus gardens microbial communities from leaf cutter ant in Ribeirão Preto, State of São Paulo, Brazil - Atta sexdens ASBM1 | ecosystem: Host-associated > Fungi > Mycelium > Unclassified ... | reverse complement strand
TCTCTCTCTCTCTCTCTCTCTCTCTCTCTCTTTCTCTCTTCCTCTCTCTTTCTTTATCGTTTTCTCTTTCTCTTCCCGACTGCTTCTCGGTGCGGCAGTCAAACGGATTGCCGAACGAGATATGGCGGCCGGCGAAAAATACCCCTTTGCGAAAGCCGTATCATTCGGTCGAGCGTCCCGACGGCACTGCGTCGCTCGGTGGCGGCGGCGGCGCCTCCGCACCCTCTCTCCAATCACCCGTCTCTTCCCCACTAGGACTGGGGCTCTTCTACCTTCTCTGAGCCTCTCCCACTGCGAGGAAAACTCACCCTCTTCGTCTTCGATATGATCCTCCGGTCTCGTGTATATACGCACGCATGCGCGGGAGAGAGAGAAAGCGTTTGCGCGTGTGTGTGTGTCTCTGTAGATATACATGACAGGGAGGGATACAGGGGGGACTCACAGGGCGCGGAAGAGTAGCACTGGCGCGAGAGGGGGACCGAGTACGACCCCTCAACGTTGCTGGGGGCGGACGTGGAGACTGCTGCTTGGTACTAGGGATGTCTAGCGATACTGAAAATACTGAAAGTACACACGATCTCACTACACTGGTCTCGCCACCCATCAGCCATCCAACTCTCTCTCCCCCCCCTCCCTCTCTCTTTCTCTCTCCGTCTCATCCCTTCTCTTTCTACCATTACTTCTCTTCCTCTCCCTTTCGCTACACTTCTCTTTTTTGTTTCCCTTCATTTTTTCTTTTTCTTTCACTCACTTTTTCACCTTACGTTTCGTCCTCGCTGTCGTAACGTAAGACGATCGAGGTCATCGGGAAAAGAGGTTGCTTGGCTTGTTGCGTTATGGACATTCATGAATTTTTATAATGCACGTTTATGATCGCACCATTGAATGATTATGGATCGCTATTTACATTGCTGCGAAAACCATATATCTACTGATGAATACCTTTTATTCGATGACAATATGGTTTCAATTAAATAGTCGATAAGTCGCGTCACGCTGACCGATTGTGCAATCGTCCACTCGAACCACATCAAACGATTTTTTAAAATCTCAGTTTACACGGTCATATTTCGATTTGGCGGCGATAGTTCGATAACCGCAAAATGTACGACGCATCACGACGAGAAAATTAAATCTGCAACGCGCGGAATTATTTTGCACACAATTTTAAATTCGCGTGAACAAACAGTGTGAAGACACGAACACAAACAGTTAAGCATTGTTTCGAAATAATTAGAAAATCAAAAAAATTTAAAGACTTAACATAAATCACATTTATTGATGAAAAACGATATACGTTAATCTAATTATGATAATTACTTGCGGAGTTTTTTTCTCACAGCTTTATGTCTAAAGTCCTGTCTTGCCAAAGTCCTGCCTCCGTGAAGTCGATGCGTGCGTACGTTCGGAGGGCGGATATTGATCGATTTTCTCTTTAGATTAAATAGAAAACAATCTGAAGATATCGCCTTATTGGAAAAATTCTGATTTCAAGAGATGTTTCGAATATTGAAGAGGAAAAGACTATCCTTTCTTGATGCAGTAAATCGCAAGGAAAACACAAACGATATATCGCGCTCTAGACATCCTTTTTTAACCCGCAACTTTTACTCTCCGATAAAAAATTGTCTAGAGAATTTTCCAATATCGACGGCAATAAACGTCTTCCTTGGAAATGAGATGTACTATCTCAATGTGAGAACGAACATAGCGGTAAGGGCAAAAAGCGTAAAAAAAAAAAGAAGAGTTTAATAATCATGACGTTCCGTTGAAGAAAACTTCAACGACAAGAGACGAAGAGAGCACAAAGAGAAGAAACGTCATAAGACATTTTCCTCGGCGAAGCCGATCACGGCTTCCTCGGAGGAGGGAGATCGCGGGAGACGACATGACCGAGCGAGCGGCGCCGAGAGCCGTGCGATGGTGCGAGCCGCACGGCGAGAAGAACGCGGAGGGGTGTATTGATCCACCGGCTGCGCGTTCTCGTCGGCGTTGTGCCCCACGACAGGCAACTACCTACTCTCTCTTGCGCCCCCACTTCGTCCCACCGCCGCTGTTGCCGCCGCCGCCGCCGCCGCCGCCACTCCCAACCCCAAACGACTCACTCGTTTCGCCCTCCTGGCTCTTTCTCCTCTCTTCTCTCGCTCGTCCAGACCTTCCGCTCCACCCTCGCTCCACACTCCATCCTACTCCATCCAATATGCTTACCCGCCTCGCCGCCCTACATCCTCTTCGTCGCGCGCATGTCGACCATGCCGCTCGCGGCAATATATCCAAACCGGGCTAACGCGCAACCCCCATGGCTCTCCTCCGACCGTCCACCCCGCTGTTACACAGCGCACCCCGCTGTCCCGTCCACTCGCCGTTCTCTTTTTCCCCGCGCGCACCCTCGTTGTACGGCCGCAACGCCGTCGGTGCTGGCGGTGAATGTACGACGCGTTACGACGCTGGAATCCTGAGGGAAAAGGCATCGCGACGGCACGGTATATCTCCGGTTAGATATACACGACGGAACGACCATAGTTTCTCTTAGTTTCGTACATATCTCTCAAGTCACATGCGAGACGCAGGATGGGCGAGTCTACGCTAGTACTACTCGTAGATGGGATATTGGTTTGTTACTCATGATATACGAGATATCTTTCTAACTGAAAGAAAAGAAGGGATGTATCGGATGTGTGTAAAGCGCGCGCAGAATCTGCAACTATATATGGAAAGGACAATTTTGTTCCAGTTTTTAAAAATTTAGTTAGATGTAAATTTGAAAATAATTTTATTCCATCGAAATAATTGCATAGGAATCTCAAACATGAGGAGCTACAAAATGCTACATATAATTTTAACATTTTACCAATCTGAGCTATAATAATAATTTCGATAGTTCATCAAAATTATTTTCAGATTTGTATTTTCAGATTTAGCTTACATTTGTAAATATCTTAAAACTGTAGTAGTCTTAATTGCTTTGCGACGGCAAAATTCATGATAAGACAATTGTCATTATTATGTGAATAAGCAAAAGACAAAATAATTCTATCAAAGATACTGCAATACCCGACTGCGTTGCACTTTTATTTTGCATTTGATCAAGAATTAAATTATGTTACGTGAAACGATCTTGTAATCTATTAATTAAGAAGACGAAGACTCTCGGAATAAAACAATGTAACAGATTTTTAAACGCGATGAACACAGTATATTCGTGACACAGTCATAACACAAATTATTTAACGATGCCGAATATAAGCGAATATAGATACCTATAACGCGATACGCAATTAATTAATATAATTGTAAAAATAATTAATCAAGGTTAAAGATGATAATAATATCATTGTCAAAATTAATCGTTTTATAATAACAAACATCATAAGTGACGTAATTCTACAGATTACGTGTACGTTGCTTTTAATTAATTACTTTAGCTGAATGTTTTGTATCAGGCATAATAATTGATTAAATATTGGCGCTTATCCGTGTCTCTAGATATTAAATGTAAGCGCGTTCGGTGGCAACAGCGAACGGTCGGAGATTTATGGATATTGCGAGAGACAGGGCATGGACGGATACATTGTTTTTCTTTTCTCATGAGATTATCGATTATTCTACACACAGCTTGGATGAAACGAGAATACTATCTAAAAACTTATTTCATGAAAAATAAATTTTATGAAAATATCAAAATATCACTATTAAATGTTTTTTATAATGTCAGAAATAAAAATGTATTTATTTTTCGAACTCACCTTCAAACTACGAGGATTCCGCAGGTCGAAAAATTTCGGTTCCGATGGAATTTCGAATCTTTGATACTTGGTCGGCCTAAAAGACGATAATATTATCCGTTTATACTTGGAAAGATACAAATATTTATTCTCACGTGCAGTTTTTGTGATTTACATAAATCCTGACGAATGCGTAAAAATTGCAAATGCGAAAGAACAATAGACGAGGAACGTTATTTCCCGTTTTTACTTAACTCCTGGTGATAAAAATATTTATATTTTTTTTTATTACGGACACTTGACAATTGCACAGCATAAGTAAAAGTTCCTCGTAAGTAGACATAAAACGTGGCAATACCAAGGTCGTTAGCTCTCGGCAGACACAGTGACCTTAACACATTGGCGTTATACATAGAATGTAGATTGCTTACAGGAATAGACGGGCCGCGCTATATTTTCCGTTCAAGTTCCAGGGTTTGCTGACGCGATCGTTTTGCGAAATGATATATTATTTTTACACTTGTCGCGCGAGACAGAGTGTTTGCTTTACTTTAATGTCCGGAAGAGCATAGAATCCACTACTTACTGAACGTCAATCATAGTAACGAAGAACCTATGGTAGGCAATGGAGGGCACGACGACCAGCATGGTAGCGCAGAGACACATGAGCGGTATTATCTGAAATAAGAAATATATGAGCACGAGCTTTTAATAAAATCATCGATATTTGTAAGATGTTTATCGCCATCTGCACGAATGCTTTTCCCAAGGAATGGCTGCAGAATGTAATAAATAGAAATCCGTCTGTATTTAACACGATGTATAATTTAATTTGCGCATGAATATATTAGTATTAAATTACTTTAACACAAACTCTTTGTAGTTAAAAATGGTCATCTTTATATATCACAAGAATGAAAAAATATATATAGGAAAAATTATATATATAGAAAAAAATGATATATTAACAATATTATATAAGTCAACAGTAGTTTAACTTAAAAATAATCATGTTAATTCTTTAACAGTATCTATTAATAATAAAATAAGTTATATTCTTGTTATGTTCTTGTTTTAATAAAATATTATTTGTTTCATTAATATTGTTATTGAATAAACAATATTATTTTCAATTAAATTGCTGTTGGCTAATGCTGTTAATATAACATTATTTATCTTTTCATGTTTAATATATATGTATAATTTGTACATAAATAATAATAATATTATTATAATATAATAATAATAATAATATTATATATATATATATATATAATATTATATACACACACACACATACACACAGACATGTATATATATGTATACGCGTATATACGTATAATATACAATTTGCTTTATTGTAAGAAATAAAAGGAATTGGTACTATATGTTTTAAAAAAATTTGTATAAAATCATAATATTTAATAGCTTTTAGTACTAACACGAGCCGGAACGCCACGTGGATTTTTGCTTGACTGCAAATGGACTTATGATCGATTTATTTTTGTTCACAGCGCCGGCATGGAGGCAACAAACGGCGCGATCGAGCACGACTTCCACAATACGTTGGTGCCGATAAACGGTAGCCATTCAGGCAGCTCCGGCAGGAGTACGCCGAACGGCGGCGATCCGGCGCCGGGCAAGCTTTTCGTGGGCGGCCTTTCCTGGCAGACGAGCAGCGAAAAGCTGCGGGAATATTTTAACATGTTCGGCACTGTCACCGATGTCCTCATCATGAAGGATCCGATGACGCAGGTCGGTCTATCTATCTGAGCATAACTCTCGGCTTATTCGCCCGATCAATTACGGTTATTTATTGTACGAGGTTGTTCTCGCGCGCGCGTGCGTGTATTTAATTCACCAGCTGTCAAGCTAATAACGAAAGTTGTTCATTTCTCGCGTTTTCACGTTCTGATAATATTTCAAAGCCGTATTAATTAAGAGAATGCGTGCAATAGTATCTTTTAATTTAAACTTGTATGAGAAATTAGTTTTTCTAATCTCTTTCCCTAATTTAACTTAAATTTCTAAATTTATTCAATACTCCTCTATCTCCTAATGCATCGTGTACGTACAATTTATATGATTAGAAATTTTCAGAAATAGTTTTTATTGATTGAATGTTTTGTTGATAATGGATATGATTAAATTTTTATTATTCAATTTACGATGAGAACAGCCTCGTATATTGCCCACGCGTTTCCAAATCGCGTTCATGCCGCGCCTGTTGATTTGCCGGTAACGGTTTTCGGCTCGACCCCGATCCTCGTGCTTCGCGGGGGGTCGGCCGCGAAAATGCCGCGAGAGAAAGGAGTTTACCTCGACAGGATTCGATGCACCAAGCAATCTCTCCTTCCACTTTTGCACGAAACTATATACCGTAGTAGACCGTAGTAGATGAGAAGTTGTACTAATCGGTGTAATTAATTGCTGATAAAGTATCAAGAGAAGTAGATTGTATTAGGTATATTATTAATCGCATTAATCGCATTATATATTAAAAAAAAGGTGGGAGAGGCACAGTTGTCGTTTTTTTTCTTCTTTTGTCGGATTTGCAGGCGGTAAATGTCGAATGCGGGTGCAATATCGGATATTTCGCGAACGAGAATGGGTGGGACAGACGTAATGTTTATACATATTATATATATATATATATATATATATATATATATATATATATATTAGTAGCTCCTTAACGTTCGTAATGGATTTGAGTCTTATCGCAGTCTTTGTTTCACGTAACATTAGAATGTTTGTCTTAAACATTGGCTTGGACAGTCTTGCATGCAAATGGTAGTTTTGGTAGCACTAGTTAACCGTTTATAACAAAAGCTACGAGATCACCGAAAGCAGGATTTATTAAAGATTAGGATAATTTCGGAATCACAGAGCATTCTTATATTCCGAATCGAACCCGCAATGTTAGGGAGAAGACGAATTTTGAATCAGTTTTGGTGACCATTTTAGCAGGTTAGAAGTGAACAGTAATTTTATGAAAATCGTGTGGTACTTATTTTACTCGCAGTATAATCGACAAATTATAATCAGCTTTGTCCCAACGCGTGTCCCAAAAGTTTTCATGGTCATGAAAACTCGTCCTAAACATTTAGTGGTCTTTGCGATAATTGAACGAAGTGCGAATAAAAACGGTATCCCTCGATCAAATCGGGAAAAATAAGTCGGATGTCGGAGCGTTCGATTGCGAGAGCGAAAAACAAAAGAGTCGCAACAAAAGAGGGAGACACGCAATAGACGGTCCATGTGCATCGTGCCGGTTCTCGGCTTGTTCGGTTACAGCGTAGCCGCGGTTTCGGCTTCATCACATTCGCCGAGCCCGGTAGCGTCGACAAAGTCCTCAAGTGTCCCATCCACACCCTGGATGGCAAGAAGATTGATCCGAAGCACGCGACGCCGAAAAATCGCGCGAAACAGGCCAATCGCACTAAGAAGATCTTCGTGGGTGGTGTCAGTCAGGACACCAGCAGCGACGAGGTCAAGGCCTACTTCAATCAATTTGGGAAGGTGGAGGAGACAGTGATGCTGATGGATCAACAAACGAAACGTCATCGCGGCTTCGGTTTTGTCACCTTCGAGAACGAGGATGTGGTGGATCGTGTGTGCGAGATACACTTCCATACGATCAAGAACAAGAAGGTCGAATGTAAGAAGGCGCAGCCGAAGGAGGCGGTGCAACCGGGTGCGCTAGCGCTCGGTAAACGGGTAGTGCTCGGTGCTTTAGGTGTGCGGCTCGCGCCGCAACCGCCGCTGCCGGTCGCGGCGGCGGCCTCGCAGCTGGTAGCCGCGCAGGCACAAGCGGCGCAGGTGCAGGCGGCTGCCGCCGCGGCGGCGGCCGCGCAGGTGCAGAACGCGGTCGCGGGATACGGTAAACTGTTCGCCACCAGTGGCTATCCTCTCTCGGCATATCGGTACGCGCCCTATCCGATACCAGCCGCAGCGGTCGCCGCGGCGGCTGCTGCGGCGGCACCCACCGCCCCGACGGCACCGGCACCAGCACCAGGTGCCGCCGCGGCCGCTGCCGCTGCCGCGGCGGCGGCGTCCTCGCCCGCTGCGGCCGCGGCCGCCGCCGCGGCGCCCGGCAATCCCTATCAGGGCTACTCGCTCACCAACGTCGACATGTCAAGCTTCCAGGGCGTCGATTGGGGATCCATGTATGGGATGGGGATGTACGTTTAAAGAGGGGATACGTATTACGTATATCATACCGCACGCGCTCCCGCTCTCTGATCTCTTGGATCCGACGACCGACGGATCCTTCTCGGGGAAGAGATCATCTTCCCCGTGTACGATACGATATAATATTCGTTCTCTGAGGTTAATCGTGGCGCGAACCCGCCTTTCGATTTTTATTCGGGGATTTAGTGTCTCTGGAAATGGCCCACCGCTCGCGCTGCAAGTAATAACACTCGATATTCGACGAAGGAATGACTTCCGTTAATGCTTCGTCGTTTTATCCATCGTTCTCTTATCTTCGAGAAACGATGCTGGGAGAGAAATGGATTCTTCGATATTTTCATCATGGAATGGCATCGTGGGAAGCAGATAAAGCGAAAGGCTCCAGTGAAGAAGATTAAAATTTCAATCGATTCGCGCTCGAGCGAAGAATGAGTAAGGATGAGAGCAAAGATTGCCCCACACACAAGAGGATCAACCATCTCCGATGTACGGAGATCCAGCGAGTCAGAAACGCGAAGAAGGAGGACCGAGTCATCCGTGTAATCATATGTTACTTTCCCAAGTGGAAATCGAATGAATTTTGCGTTTTAATTTTCATTATACGTTACTTAATTTATTTATGAAGAGGCGAGATTAAGTATCTCATTATATGTACGTTAGTTCTTTCGAGTCCCTCGTCTTTCGTTTTTGCGCGGCTTACATCACTTTTCACAATCACAAGTCATTGCGTTTCAGCACACTTTGGTTCCTATTTAGATTAACGCGTACGCATTAGAGTCAAAAGCGCGTGCGGAACCGCGTTTCATCCACGTCGCCACGCCCATTACGTTAATCATCGATTAATTAACGCGATCCATTAGCGGCACTCGTTTCACAGCGTTCGCGGCAACCTCGAGCCTCCTGAGTGTTCCCGCAACGACCGTTCTCTCGGCCATGAAGCAATAAAAGGAAGAAAATCGAGAAGCGGCGGACGCCGTGAACGACTCTACTCCACCAAGGGAGAGAACATTAAATCGTTTCCTTTCTTATTTCCGTATTTCTTACTTTCCGTTATGCGTCCCTCTTTATTTTCTCATAATATTTTATCACGTATAGTATATGTGTGTATATTCGCTGACACCCCCGATCGAGTTGTCTCCGTCAGAGATCAGCGGAAGGACGAACGCGATGCGGCGAACCAAAGTATGCGCTTTCATCGTTATGTCGCGGAAGAAAATGCCATTTTCCCGATTACTGGCATTTTTTTTTATAAAAACCTTACTGGTTTTTATAAAATAAAAGGTCGCGTTTAGACTCTCAGCACAATTCGAATCGTATAGCGAAAAACTAGTACTAGGAAGACTAGGATCCGCGTCCGCAACGCCAAGTGCCAAATGAACGAATCGAAGGGAGACCCATCCACTTCAAATGGCCAAGTGCGTAACTCCCAAGAAACGAGCTCTCCGAGCTTTCCCTATGATTCGCATTCCTTTTTTCGGGATCCAAGCGGCAATTGGCAACGACGACAGCTTCATAACAGAACGACGACGGACCCTTTCAGTCTCTCTTCGTCGCATCGTCGTTGATGCTTCTGCTCGTCATTCTTGGCGGAGCCTCGCGTCTTTTCGCCTTTCCAGAGGCAACAGGTCAATATACACAATTCACTTTGCGCGAGCGGGTAGACTCTCCCGATATTACATACGTACGACATACACGAGCAACAATACGAGGGACACGTACATAACTATATATAAAAATGTATAGGTACATATATACATATGGTAAACACGTATATACACATACATATACATATATATATATATATTTTTCTTCAAATAATGGAAGACAATATTTCTCCGCTCTCCACCGCGTTAAATAAGAATAAGACTATAGCGATTACACATGTGTAATTCGAGTAATTCGATAATCGCGTTAACCTTTAAGCAAGACTTTTAGCGACTTGCGATATGTAATCCGCGTACAAGAAGTCGCGCGTATAGCTGTTAAGACTAATTGACAGTATCACACTCGCGATACACGCCGCACGCGACAACGTAATGAACTCCTAAGAGAGTAAAAGATGGCGAGTTCGCGAGTTCTATTTAAGTTAGGCTTAAGCGGTAGCATTACTGATAGCGAATATAGATATTTATGTGAGAGAGAGAGAGAGAGAGAGAGAGAGAGAGAGAGAGAGAGAGAGAGAGAGAGAGAGAAGCGAGTAATAATAAGGAAAGAGGGCCGATAGGACGGCCTCAACATGCGCGCGAAGAGAGAGAGAGAGAGGGAGAGAGAGAGAGAGAGAGAGAGAATGTGAGACAGATACTTAAGAGATATTATTATGCATCTTTATAAAATATATTTAAGAGTTCGTGCGACTGCGTCTGCGAGAAATGGGAACCCAAAATTGAGATTAGCTCACATAACTCAAGCGATAAATTAGATTTAAGTCTTTAAACTGCGTAAATAAGAAATTTGTGAGAAGTATTATAAAAAATATTCGTTAAGGAATTTGCGAGAGAAATGAATATTTAATTTATATGTATTCACTTGTAGAATACGTCCCGAGATCGACTCGACGGCGGCGAGTATTTAATTGGTGATATTTTTGCAAGAATTATTGTTTGTGTCTTGCCCGATTTCTGTAAAAAAAAAAAAAGAAAGATGCGTAATTAGTTTCTTTTAAATCGATATTTCTCGTCATTTTTCCTTACTTTCATCATTAAATTATTTGTGTCAAAGTGTTATATATAATAGTAATGTTGGTAAAAAAAACTATCATTTCTCTTCTTTTAGTCTTTAATCTTAAGCATTTTTGAATTGTTCAATGCGACCGTATGATATCGTCGCGAGATATTCATTTAATTTATTTTCTTTACTTTCTATTATCTTTCCTTTTATTTCATTATTATTAGTAGTTCGTTGTAAGTGTTAAGTGCGATTGTATGCGTCAATTTGTCGCCCAAATGATCTCATGTCGACCGATGTCGACGAATTTCGAATATCCGCAACGAATCTCAACGGTCTCTTTTGATCGGAAAAGGATCGCCGTCGGCGAGGACGAACGCGGGGCGTTCCTTGATGAGGAAATCACGTGAGAGATATGAAGAATTCGAGCAATAAGCGATTGACTCAAACTTTTAACTGCGCTCTAGATTATTACGAGTATTACAAAACGTCGCGATGGCGCCTGTTCACGCGCGCGTATAATCAATATAAAAGGATAATCTTAGACATATACACAAACGAATACTCGATGCGAAAGGATTTGGATAATAATATACTTGTCGAAACGAACATTAGAGCATCTTGGGAGAGCGAGAGAAGGATCGAGCGATGAAATAAGGGTTCAGAAGGAATTCCGGTTCTTCTGAACACACAAGTAATATTCTCTAGTGATATACTATATACTTTAATATACATATAAATATATATAAACAAAACAAATATAATTATATACAATACACCGTGACGCGTTAAGGATAACAAAAACTCGCGAGTGATATTTATGACATATTAAGGGGATATTACAAAAGTAGGAGTGAATGTAGAAGAAAGAGAAAGAAACGTGACAAACGGTGACGAAGGTGGTAGATGATCGACGAAACGCGACGGAGTGAGCGAGGATCAGCTGAGAGGCGTATGTCTCGTTTCAATTCCCGTTCTCGGCGACTCTGCGTACTCATACGCCAATAATGTGAGGAATGGGCGCGTATTTAACGAGTCCTCCTATCCCGAACAACTCCGCAATATCGGTGCGATACCCTGGCTCTCGTTCCTGCTTTCGCCATCGATCCATCTACCTCTTTTCAGCTTCCTCTCTACTCCTTTTATTTCTCTTTCTCTCTCTTTTCTCACTCCAGAAAGTTTACACATGAAAAAGGAAATGAAATTAATTAGGACCGAGAGTATCTGTTTGTGTATCGTATAAGTATTTTCTCGACAGCATCACACTGAAAAAAGTGTTTGATATTTGTGATTATAATTGCATGATAAAATAATTATGGTTTGAAATTCCATTTTTGTAGTTATTACTGCTATAATGTTAGTAATAATTATATTTATAATTCCATATACTAAAAAAGAGTACATAGTTGTCTCTGAAAATGACTATAAAATTATAATTGTTTTCGGAGACAATCAGTCATTTTACCATACAATTATAGTCACAAATAGTAAATATTTTTTTCTCAGTGCAAAGTGAAGAGAGAGAGAGAGAAACAGACAGACGCACTGTCCGCAAGTTGTTCCGGAAGGAGATGCTTTTCGAGCCAAATCGGTATTGTCGGAGCGTCTCGATGCCTTCCCGATATATTTATTTTCAAAGTTGCCTTCTAGAAGAGCGCAGAAATCTTGAGACAGGCGCTCACAACGAGCGCCCGACGATACCGTTTTATGCTTTTTTGCGCTACAATCTTAGCTACAGTCCACTTGGTGCTACTTTGATTGATCAATCAAAAAATGCTTTAAAGCAGTTTTTAATTGATCAATTAGTAAAATTTTTCCTTCTGATTAGTCAATCAAATGTTTCGAAGTATTTTTAGTATCAAATGGGCTGTTGCACTCCTTTTTGGAACGCAGAGTATCGGGGATTGTAACTGACGTAGTTTCGGTAGGTTCAATTTTCGACATGGAAGATCCCTTTCCATCTCATTCCACCTCTTCCACCTCTTCTATCATGAATATATGTCGAAATTACTCGCAGTTCCTCGGCCATCGAAATTTGATCTTGCCGAAGTTTCTCGACTGCTCTTTCACTCCCCGATTGATAATAGAATACTTCGCCTAGTTTCTATACGTTCTATATACGGGTCGAAACAAGCCTCAATCGTCTTGGGGAAGCGAATTCTCCGGGCGGATCGTCATCGAGACTGCAAATCGGGATTATCATACATGTCTCAGAAATTCGGCGATGTACGATCCGGGATTAACGGCGCGTGGCTGTAGTGTACTCCTCTTGGTTTGAGACGAAGGAGAAAATTTCGCATGGAATTTCAGCAATAAATTTAGCGATACAGAGAGCGGGTCGTTTATCCGCATCGTAAAGCGTCGCTTGACGTTTTTCTCTGAACTATCATTTCAGAAATGTCTTATCGCAATGTCGTGTATCACCCCGACGAAAGACGTGACGATTTTACCGAGTACTCTCTGTAACGATTTTGCAATCTCTAGCCGAACGTTATGAGCTGTAATGGGAAACTTTTAATCTGGCTCAATATTATCTTGAATCACTCGAAAGAAAGCAGAGTATTATCACACGAAATACATTGTCAATTCGTTAACTTTCATTGCATTCCGAATATGCAATCTGTATATTAAATTATTATATAATTATATGATCAATTTATAATCAAGATGTAGTCTAATTCCATTATAGCCCAAACGTATAATTATCGCGATATATTGTAATGTTGTTGAGCTGTAACGAAGAAGTTATGGGCTTTAGAGATTGATAGCTTAATAATAATATTAATCCTTTATAGGGCAAAAAAGGTCGAGTACGATTTTTGTAAAATTAATTAATATAAAGTTCTATTAACATTAAATTCTGTCGCGAAATACTTTTTATTATTTTTCGTTTATTTTTTTTTTCGTTTTTTAATTATCAAATGTATAGATGATAAAGTGATGTAAATTGAAACGAAATGGAATTATGTTGATGCCCTACAAAGGGTTGAAAAATTACGGTCGCTGATAATTATCTTGTAAAATAGAGCCATTGTGCTCTTTATTTCCAAACTTGGTGGAATTTTGCAATTTTGCAAAATCGTGAAATCGTCACCGTCGACAACAACAAAACAGTACCACGATATTTGAATAGCGAGAATCGACATCGATATTGAATGCCGAGCCTCGCCTTGTCTGATGTTTATCTAATATCTGCTCAGTGACAAAAAGATAATATATCGTCATCGTCGAGAAATATGTCACCACGGCGAAAGCCTCTCTTTCCCGATCAGCAGATCCTCCTTCCCTCTCCCTTCGATCTCTCCTAGTTTGTCCCAGTTCCATAAACCCCTTAGTATATATACATATATATATATATATATATATTTATATTTGTATCTCAGTCTGATAATTATGTATCTTATATTGCGAATGTTGATATAGTAATTATTAGCGTAGCTGGTATTTTTTGATGAGCGCTAACCACCACTAGTTGTGTATGAAACGTAGGTGAAGCATGCTGGTTGAAATATCTCTCCTCCTATATAATATTGTTATCCAACACATTTTTTTAATTCTTCGAACCTCTTCCTACCCGTCTTCCGCTTTTCTTACGGTTCGCTTGCGATTCCGCTTTCCCATCGACACAAATGTCATTACTCGAGCATTCAAAGGGGATATAAGGAATAAAATAGAAAGAGATAATAAGGAACTCTGACTGCCAGTGTACCGCGCTGGTATATTCTTTCGGTATTCGAGCTTCACAATCCTTTAACGATTTCCTGTTGTTGCGTTACTTTATCGATGAATCGCGTTCTTCCCTCTGCTCGATCAAGTCTTCTCGTTTAATCACGATCGTTTTACATCGCGATTACGGCAATTCCAGCAATAGAATATTACGAACGAACGTTCCTAATTCCATTTATTTTCCACTTATAGTTTTCTCGTTCAGGATTCTCACTTGATAAACATCGCTCGATATTGTTGACAAAAACCGATGCTCTCCTCGCGATTAGCGATCTTTTTACTTCCGTCTCTCGATTCTTATTCTGTATAATTTCTTAATTTCTCCCTTCGATCCTAGCCACTTCCATCTGATTGTGAGAAACGTTCAGACGAGAAACATTCGCGAGCGAAAATTATCGTTTCGGATTTCTTATGAAAGATTAATAATGATACGGGAAAAAAAGTTAAAAAATTTAAAGGAGAAGAGAGAGAGAGAGAGAGAGAGAGAGAGAGAGCGTGAGAGAGGGAGAGAGAATAGGAACCGAACTGCGTAGTATACATATGATAGCACACACCTAGAGAGCTCCTCCCAGAACGACTAATTGCGTAAGCGCTGATACTCGATACTCGAATCGTATTACTGTTACTATTACTCATTATCATTATTATCGCCATTATCATTATTATTATTACTATTTGATGATAATTATTATTACGCATCAGCATCATTATTATGCTTGTCATTACTTATCGTTATTATTATTATTAGCTTACATAAATGCAAGACACACTCATATTACGTTATACTGTGACACGCTTAACTATTATGCGCGAGTGTGCGCATCGCGCGCGTGTGTTTACGTCCGCGAATCGTAGTTTTCGCAAACGTCCCTCTCGCGTCCGGTAAAAGCCTTTCTTTTATCTTTCTTTTCCTCGTGTCTTTTCTTATTATTTGTTACTACATTCCTGCAATGTGCCAGCCACGTACGTGCCATAAAGAGGATAATTGATAGACCGAAGCCTATTAATAGATGCACCGCGACGCGCGTAACCGATCTGATTACCGATTGCTTCCTGAAAAGAAAAGAAGAGAGGGGAAAAAAGAAGTAGCATCGCGGAAAGATCCGAAGGGGCACACGAGAGGGTGTTTCGTCATATAAAGTCGCCAGGTGGGGAACGATCGATGAACGGGGATTCATACATGACGCACACCCTTTTCCTCTCTTTTCCTTTTATCCTGTTGCCGAGATCGCGACTCGAAATTCAAGAAGATGTTTGCTTTCTCGACCGTCTCGTTTTTTCTTTTTTTTCTTTTTCTAGATCGGTTTATAGTCATCAGTGACACATGGAAGTCGATGTAAACGCGACGTACGATTCTCCAATTTAATTTGCGTTTCTGTTATTTTTTCTGCTTTCGTTTCTCTTTCCACTTTGGTTATTTCACTTGTTTTGACTTTTCCTGGCACGTCTCGTTCCGAGGAAAAAGGAAAACGCCGACGGATCATCCAGCGACGATTTTCATATTTGCGTTAGAGCACGCGCGCGATGAACACGCGTGTACCAACAAAAAATACACACATATAGACAAGCACGAACATACATACACACATACACGTATTATACACATGCGCGTAACATACAAGGCAGGAAAATATACGATATTAACGCAAGAGTACGCTCGATGGCGCACACCAAGAACAACAACACACGAACGAAAACGTAACGTAAAAATAGTATAGGTTGATGCCTAGAAAAATTGCCAATAAAGTAGTCGTTTAAAACTTGTAGCTAACCTCTATTTGTGTATATCTTTCCTTTATGTATTTTCTCACTCAGCCCCTATCCACCCACCCTCTCCTTTGCCTTCTATATATATATATATATATATATATAGTTGTAGATCTTTCCAGGAATTCTCGGTCCACCATCTACAGTCCATCTCTCGTTTATTTATTATTGACAAACCTCGTATGTCCTGCCTAACTTGTTGGCAAAAAGTAATTACGTTGGTGCTGTATATACTTGATTATCCTATCTACTTATTGTGTACGTTTATTTGTTCCTTCCTCCTATTTTCTTAGTTAATATATATATATATGTATACATAGTTACGTCTTTTATATATTACATACATGTATATTATGCTATATTTACACTATATACATAATATATGTTATATATGTAATATATTAATACATGTATATATTCATATTATAATATATTATTATAATAGAAATAATATAGAAGACGTATATATGTAGTACTTATGTACATCGTACAAACGGCCTTCTTTTTACTGCTCCTCTAGTAATAATAATCATTGTTCTGACTTCTTATCACTAACGCTCGACCAAGCGTCTGTGTTTTGCGCCCCGGTAGAACATGCGGCATCGTGCGCCCCGCGGAGGTGGCAACTCGCTAATTGGCAAATTAATATTAAATTGTAATTAGTCTCGTTAACCCCGCTGGGCGCTCGTTTCGAACCGCTCTCTGGTTGGTCCAAACTCTCGTGGCTCATTCCATTCTCATTGAAGGAGAAAATAAGATAAACATAATGAAAATTTCCAAAATCCGAAATTTCAAGATTGTAAGACAATAGCAGTTCATAATTTCGTAAAAATGAAAATTTGTATATGTCTAATGCTACAAAGGTGATTCTTTTCACGTACAAATGATATGGATTTAATAGCAAATTGTTCAGCATTTTGGTTTTCTTAAAAAAATTTATAGAATTTTATAGAAATTTATAAAAATTTATAAATATAAATTGCATTTATATTTATAAATTATTAACAGTTATCGTAACAGTATTATTAATTATTATTGTAACAATTTCCAAAAATTCTTTACAATATCTCGTATAAGATTATAATTCTCATTGAAATAAAATTTTTTTAATGAATTATGCAAAACCTTTTATGTCAAAAAATTTACATTATATCTTATGGTTTGATTCATGCTGCGATAGTACAACCAATATTCTGCTACTAAAATAATAATAATAAATTTATTTGATTCTTAATGACGATGTAAAATTTATTTAATCGTGCAGCTGAATTTATCACTTCGCATTATATTTCTTGGATTATCGTCGAGGATGTCTCGGATTTTTGATCGTGACTTCACCTCTCGAATTTTGTGCTCCTCGAATATACAAGAAAAATCGAAAACCTGCGCAGATCTCGTAAAGAAAAATATTACATTTACTTCGGTAACGCCAGCCGACTTTCAACTTCGGTATCACTTGTTGCTCTATTTGCTATTTCTTGTGTAAAGAGGATTACTGACGTGCATGCTATACAGCATGTCCCAAAACTGGATGTCTCTCAAGACTTCTTTTTCCTTGGCATTGAAGTGTCCTTTATCGTTACTTTTCAACGTGATGTTATTTTCGAATAAAGATTTTGTAAAACTTTACGCGAGATTAAACTAGAGACTGAACTATATGATTCTATTATATTTCTCCTTCAGTGAAGATTCAATTCATTAAAAGTCATTTATTTTTAATAATTGTTGAAATTATTTAGAAATTAGAAATATCGTATCTCTGCTTCTCATCTTAAATCGCGCTTAAAAAAGAGTTCTTTCTATCAATAAGGAAGACGTACAGTAATTTTAGAACATTCTGCACAAATCGATGATAATGAAACTACTCGATTATGAGAGAGTTACAGAGCGATTAAAGATGCCGAGACAGAGAAAGAGAATTCGAAATCATTTCCATGTCCGTTTTGGCGAACCAGAGAAAATAGCGCGCATTTTTTCTCTAGATAGCCATCTTGATGATTATGTCTCCTGTTCCCTCTATCACCCCTGACGCTTCTTAAGTGGTTTAAAACAGTCGGCGAATTTTTGTTGTAGCGCATGCATCTTAGCTAGACCACCTCTGGCGCACTTTAACCGGCAAGTAAGAGTATATCTCGACGTATTTAATTGACACTTCCTCCTTCCTGTTTACTTCCTTAATCCCCGCGTTGAAATGACACTTGCTCATTTCAACCTTCCATAAAATTGATATCGATTAAGAGAAAAGAAATCCTTTTCTGAGAAATGATATAGCTGCAAACAGGCATTGTTATTATTTCATTAAATAATATTCATTAAAATCTTGCAAGATATTGTTGATGACAAAAAAGAATTAAAAGTCATAATACACAGTACGTTAATATTTAAATTGATGAATTGACATACATATGATTGCAAAAATGAATAAAATATCCTATAATCATGTAATCGCCAAGAATAAAGCGCTAATAAAACTTCAATGGAAAATAAATCGGACCGGAAAATGAATGTATAATAAACACTGAATTGAAATTTTAGAAAAATGAGCGAATGTTGATAAACCTACTTTCGTTAGAAAAATAACGGTTACATAATACTATTAATACGATTACATAATACTATTACTGTTAATTTTGTACATTTGATATAAGCATATAGAAAAATACAGTAATAATTCGCTTTTATGTCGCAGCAGCTATATGCGTTCCTCATATTGTTCTCTGTCCTAGTTTTGTACCTTTTGTCTCTTCCCTTTCCTCTATTTTTCTCCCTAAACGCGTATCCAATTTCCTCTCTTAACTAGTACAGATAATACATATCCATAGCCGGACAACATAGCGCGTAAAGTTTTTTTTGCTACTTTATATCGAAGTAGATATGTGTTCTACTAGCTTTTGGAGGCGCGTAGGCGTATTTTTCGTCGTGTAAAAATGAAACCACATCTTATTCCATCCCGAAGAAAAATCACCGATCCTACCTACGCTCGATCAAAAAAAGCGTCTTTAACGATGAGCGCCTTTCTCTTCCTCAAATTTGACGAAGGATTTAATTTATTTGGTTTCGGTGTAAATTCCTTGAAAATTTGTTTACTTCTCGCACGGATGCGTATTATCTTTTACGTTCAATGTAATAAAGTATTTATCGTGTTTCTGAGAGGAATAAGGCCTGAGGCAAAAAAACTTTTTCTTTTTTACGCGGTAAGAACAAGCGTTTACGCTGGAAATTACAATAGTCTCATCTTTATAACGGCAAGATCGAAAAGAACAGCGGATATAAATGATTCATATCCGATAAGAGGATGATGAATCCGCCCATCGGTAAAACGTGTTTCGCCGATACGAGCGTGTCGGCTCCATCACAGCACGGAGAAAGAATTTCCAAGTCCTGAGTATCGTTTTATGGAACGCGGAGAGAATCCGAATTGTTTTCCGAAAATGCAAAAGGAAACTAATTTATAATCGCGAAGTGGCTGCGAATGCTTTCTTTCCGCCTATCGCCCTTCACGCGGGTACTCGGTGTCTTCCGGTAACCAATATCAGACACGATATATATCAAAAAACGTAACGTATGCATATATATCGTTTTGCCTTTGAAAAAGAGTGATCTCACGCGTACATCGTGACGCGATCTCGTCAATCTTGTTAATCGTAAGTAGAGCAACTAGCGAAGAAAGAAAGAGAAAGAACGAGAGTAATTAGCCGAACCGGGGTACTCTAAATAGATCGTATAGCGAATTTTTTACATACCCGTGTCGGTGACGCGATGATACGCGCCTACTCTTTGTCACTTTTTCCCCTCCCCGCGTATGAGAGGGGAGGTTTACGGACACACGAGAGCTAAGAATATTCTCGCTAAATGTGATAGTAGAGTGAGAAAGTCTATCTTCCGGCAGATTGTAGAAGCAATAAAAAGCGAGCCGAAGGCAGCGAGCCGAGGATTAAAGCGTAACTAAAGCGACTGCTTTACCCGTACGCTCATCCCTCACCAACCCTGACTCGCTTCTTCACCGACTCGTTTCCTTTTCCGAAGGGAAACAAAGAAATGAAAAAAAAAAAAAAGAATCTTTTATTCGCCGAAAAGGTGCGTTCGAAGAATCGATAAGGCGACTGTTACTCCTCCACAATTACGATCCCCTCCACTTCCTCATATGCTTTTTCGGTGGTGTACCCGGAGAAATAAACGAAAGTATATACACCACCACCCCTCCCCCCTCCTTCCCTCTTTTGAAATCCCCCGCGGTCAACGATCCTTTCCAATTGCTTTCTCCGTGCGATCAGCCTCAGAGCCCCCGTCTTCCAAAATCCCATTCCTAACGATTGTAACGATCGATTTGACATAACCCGAGTGCCTTAATCCGATCTCTATGCCCATCTTGCTCTCCACGTGTAACGAAAGAAAAGAAATGGAAGGGAAAGCCCTGGGACACCCGCGATTTAGACGCATATTAATTTCTATAGGCAGTAGAATTGAGTGTCGATTGCTAGAGAGAACGTGAGAACACAAGGCTGGCGAACCGAGGCGGCTGTTCCGAGGGACGATGCACACGGCGAAACCAGGTAAGATCTTTTTTATTCTTTTCCTCCCCTTCCTTTTTTTTTCTTCAGTTTTTTTCTTACTTCGATATTACCCTTGTAGAGCTACTATCGAGCTGGTGTTTTTCAATCGGAATATTTTTCCCGTGGTCTACAATTAGAATCGAGATTACTTTCGAATAGCCTTTAAGAACCCGCATTTTAAAGACAGATTTTAATCCTAATAATATCCTCTGATATTTTTCTACGTAAAAAATTGTTTATAACAAATACTTTTTTTACAATCTTATACAATCTTATTCCTTGCATTTTGACCTTAAAAAAATTATTCAATTATGTCAACTTTAAAGATACATTAATTTAAATTACACTGCATTTGCGAATAGTAATTAAGGAAATAAATACCGATTAAGATAAAAATGATTTGAGAAAAATAAATTTTCTTTCCATAAACAAAATGAACGGCAGAGTTTAATGCTTCAATTTAACGCTTTACATCCCGAAATATACGACGAATTACGATCCATCTGCTTCGGCGAAGAGTTTCCGAACAGTTTGGAAACAGTTTGAAAAACACCGTGCTCGAACATTACGGAACTAATGTGTTTGGAGTACTGAAAGCATCGCATCCGTCAGAAACGCGACAGACGTCGCCCGGGGCATTTTACGCTCCCAGTTTCATAGGTATAGACTAACCTTTGGTATTACCAATTTGCTGAAAGCACACTTTACATCAGCATAATTATCTGACACAATCATACACAAACATATATATTGTCTCGAACATATCCAAAATATACAAAATATCTATCGTAAATATATACCGTTTTATAAAGGTAAAATAGAGAATTGCAATTTTGTTATAGTATACAATAATGCGATATCTAGCACTTAGCGCTTCGATGTGAGACGAATAGTGTCGTATCCTCGAAAGTTGTAGGGACGGATGCGATGCACGCGGGCCTCTTACATAGCGAGCATTGGTGTTATCGAATAACAATATCGTTTCCAGTGTACCTTATTCCTCGCTGTTAACACTGAAGAAAAGATGTATCACGTATTGTATAGTAAATGTCGCTCGTAGTATTAGCGATAGAGAATCATCGATGGTGTAGGCGTAGTTATGTGCATAATTGCGACTTTTGGAGTAATCTTGAGCAGAGTCGGTCTCGAAAGTTGTTGGAAAGCCGGGAAGTAATTCGGGAAACTGGATCGAACGTCACGAAGATTTTCACGGGAAATTTTCACGTGAAAAATGCTTACCAAAGAAGAATCTTATTGTGATAGATGCGCGGAGATCTCAAAGCAAAACGTATTATAGAAGCGTAATTTACAAAATATGATACGGTTCTGACTTTTTCGATTCCGATTCTGGGCATTACATTATTGACTGAAATTTAGCGTGGAGACGATCGCGTTTCGATTGTGGCTTCGAAAAGAGGGAGGACGTATCGGGGAACGTTTGAAAACTGCAATTCAATTTCAAAATCTCGCGTTGTAGCATTCTTGGTAGTTGCCTTTATGTGATTCAGTAGAAAAAAAAACGGCATTAAATGTCAATCAAAATGGTACGTTTACAACTCCTTTTTTGCACTATTTATTGCACCTCCGATATAGGACTCGCCGAGGTGTTTGACAATTTTGTGATTCATATGACGATGTCGATGGAAACGTATCGTTGCCACGGCGTGTCTACTATTATAAAATATATCAATATCGGGGCTAACTCGTTGATGGGAAAATGCCTATATCGAGGCTGCACAACGAGGATGCGCCCGTGCATGTGTAACGATTTGTACATACTAACATATTTCTGAGCGGCTGTCTCGCGCTTGCGATGGATTCTCAATAGAAATGATCAACATCCTTGTTCTTGCTGCGTCAAAGTGATTGGAAAAATATTCCCTGGGGAAAAAAGCGTTTTTGCACGAGGAAAAAACAGTTTTGCTAAAGTAAGCTAAACACAGATAGACACAAAATTATTATTATTAGACCATCAAAAAATTATTGGACTCAATATCAAATATGATGATAACGCTGTTACAAGTTTTGACATTCTAGCAATCTATTTGAGTATTCATGATATAATTATTTAAGTGGCTCAATAAAATTGCTTTTAGATTTATATCTAATTAAATTTTTAGATATTTCCGCTTTTCCCTTGTAAAAATATAATAGATCTTAGATTAGTTATTTTAGTTAGTATTCGTCGTTCCTTTAATTGTATCAATATTATATTTCATTACACAAGATTATAGCTACGTTATTTCGAGTACTTCTTTGTCAAATATTAATAACAAGAATAATAATGTAATAATGAATAATTTAGAAATCTATATTCTTATTCTGTACCGGAAATCCAAATATACCGATGTCATAATTAATCTTATCGTGACGCGAGACAACCGTGTTATAAGAGGCAGTGAGGCCTTACGTAATCGCATGTGTGATTTAAATAAATATATTATCATTGAATATCTGTAATGATTCGTCGTTATTGCTATCATCCAACATCACTGTCACCAATCATCTTCATTATTATTCTCATCATCATCATCATCATTACTATCACATTTAGTAGCAAGTGAGATTGTTGAAAAAAAATCGAATTTTAAAGTCTCGCGAGAGAAACGTGGTGCACTCACACATCGATTTTTACACGGGTGATATATCGGATGCAATTCAATTTGAAAAAAAAAAAACATTCGCTCTCTTCCAAAAAAATAATTTTAATTGAACCCTCGTATCGAATACTCTAATATTATATCGAATAATGTAATATAGTATATTATATTCTCGACATAACCACATTTGATCGTAAATTTGAATGTAACGTTTATATGCTTTGCGCTCAACGTGTAATTAAAAAATTTGTTGAAAAAATTGAAAACCCTCGTGCACGATATTAATAACATGTTAATTTTCATATTAATGTACTGGGCGAAATCCGCGATTGAAGCTCGCGAAAATTATATTATCGAGTGTGATGGTAATCTTCAAATCTCACTGTTAACGAGTCACCCTGTAAGAACGATGCGCGAATCAAGAATTTTGCGTTTTATTTCGACGAGATATACACGAAAACGTTTCGGCTAGGAGGCCGCGAGACCGACGAAGACGTATTGTCGCAGACACGACAATAAAGAAAGCAAAAAAAAAGAGAAAGAGCAAACCAGAAACGATTGTGCATTGTATAAACACGACAGCGTGCACCATGACTGCTCTTTTACTTTTCGAGTGACTTTTTCGAAATGGGACCCACGCGTTTTTCATAGCGCTTTTTTAAAGCCGAACACGCGCGTCGTGGCGGCGTCTTGTTCTTCCAATACGTATATATTATATCTACACACACATATACAAATACATGACATTGACACGTACACACAATTATATTTATAAAAATAAATATATATATATAATATATAGATATATATATTACTTAAAAAACTAATCTATATACATATATATATATATATATATATATATATACATATATATATATATATGTACATATATATCAAACTATATCTACTTTTACG
>Ga0157363_1000875_pt1 | contig 24148 bp, 6 predicted proteins | sample AttsexASBM1_FD_111477 | JGI IMG/M metagenome (GOLD analysis project Ga0157363, IMG submission 111477) | Fungus gardens microbial communities from leaf cutter ant in Ribeirão Preto, State of São Paulo, Brazil - Atta sexdens ASBM1 | ecosystem: Host-associated > Fungi > Mycelium > Unclassified ... | reverse complement strand
TTTTTAATATTTTTTTTTTTTTCTTTTTTGTTATTTTTTATTTTTTTTTTTTTATATATATATATATATATATATATATATATATATGATCAGATTATATCATATAAATACAAAAGCATTTATTATACTTTTCACAAATACTACTTTCCGCAGAATTAAAACGAAATAAAATGTTTTTTTTATGTTTTAATTACATAAACAAAGAACTTTAAGATCGTCGTTTTAGGAATTTTGATATCATTTTTCTTAAATTGTGATAATAGCCAAATTTACAAAACGAATTCAACATTTAAAAAACTATGGCAAACAATTGTATTCATTCAACCAGTGATTCTAATGTGCAAATTCGTCTAGTATTATATTACATATTATTATCTACGTTTAATTTTTATGAAGATCGCTCATTCAAACGAAAAATATCATTATTGCGCTGATTATATATATGTTAAAACAATGATTGCTATATTATTTTCAGATGTGAATCATGGAGATATTTCTTTTATCGTATTTTATTCAAAAGCACTCCGATATTTATGCGCGACCGATTGGTACAACGTTTCGTCGTAACACCATCATGGAAGCGATGAAAAGTGAATTATCGTTATTATCCTACTAAATCGAATTTTTCTTCTTTGTTACATTTAATGCTCTTTTGCATTTCTTTTTTATTCAATAGAAAAATATTATAATTATTCATTTAAGAAATTGTGATTGAGTGACATTACAACATTATAAAATGGAAGACTTATTGTATTATTCCTCTCCTTTTTTCCTCTCTCTTACAATCTTGATTGCAAGTATTTTTTCGAACGAATAATCTATGAAATTGGCTCGAGTGAGACATTTTTATATTATTTTATTCATTGATGTGCAACTGTCTGTTGGTGTGGCGATTACATTGTTACTTGCCCATCCAGCTGTAATAGCAAGTGAAATATTAAAATTCGCGAGAAAGCTATAAATAGTAGCATGAGACAATAGGAATCAGCTGTTTGGAAATACGAGTACATACAGGCACGCGGGAATAAACACATGAAACACATACATGTATATAATTACACATATGACGTTCGTGAATCGGTCCGCTCGAAAATATCACAATTCTTTTTATTTCTATTTAGCTTCTTATAAGATTTTTTTTTCTGTACAAGTAAAGGAGACTGTTTTTCACTCCGTTGTATTGGCTCCATTATATTAAATAAATATTTGCTATGTAATTACATTAAATACAATTATTCTAATTTGCTAAACGATTAACAATAGGCCGTTACTTTAAATATACGAGGGAAATATTATGAAGCATTGAGATTCTAGAAAGATTACGAAGACTGATAAACAAAAAGAGACAGCCGAATAACATTTGTTATTCGGTTTCGAAGAATAATGTAATAATGTAATTGTCGGTCAAAATAAACTTAAATTTAACGGAATAAAATTTTTGAGTTTCTTTGGTCCGAACATATAACACAATTCCTAAAATGGATTTATCAAAAGAAACGATTGCTTTGTTTAATTGTTGATAGATTACTCTGATTGTTCAACGAATTAATTTCATGTTTATGATTGATAATTTCTATAAACTTGCAATGTCATCGGTGCAGGTGTTAGCTCTCGAGTGTCTGGAGTTTTTTTCATTCGAATTAAAACTTATCAGTGTTTAGGGCGGCCAGGTGTTCGATTAGATATTATCGTGCTAATAAATAAGCGATTATTTCACCAATTGAGAATCACATCGATCGCCACTGCTCCAGTGAAAACGCCAACATGAAAGCTTTCGCATTCGGTAAATTTTGCTATATGCAATTGTTAATTTCTTTTTCGATTTAGTGTTTACTTCGAAGCGCATTTTTTAATTGTTTACACTTTTTATTTACGTTGCAGCCTGCATCCTTGCGATCTGCGTCACAGCGTCCTTGCAGGACACTCCGTACGCTCGGTGTGACAATGGACCTCCACCCAAATCATTGATAGTAGATGGATGCAATACTTCTCCCTGCAATTTTTACAGAGGGACTAATTTGACCGCGCATTGGAACTTTAATGCCAGTAAGTAACGTTTTATATATATATATATATATAAAAAAGAATCAAGTTAAATATACAGAAAGGAACATGTGATCAGTGCAGATCCGAGCACAAATTATTAACGAATTAACATTAAGCTTGCGTTCTCATTTAGAACAATTATTCGCAGTTGCAAATAGTATTAGTTGCTAATAGTATTAGCAGTATTGATGGTATAACATTGACCACGAAAGCTGAGTAGAATTTGTTGAACATAGCTTTGAACAAATTGAAGCCGATTCTATTGCTAAATTTCCGTCAACAAATTATGTTAGACGCTGCGTATGTTTCGAAGTTTGTTTTGTGTAACGCGTTTCGGTAAAGCTTATGATATTTCTACCAGTAACGTACCAATAGATGTTGCTTGACAAGAGCGTAGCTTTCTTGCTGACAAAATTTAGCGAATCCTTCTTGAAATATCATTTATTCTCAATGGTTCGATTATTTGAAAAATGATTACTCAAGGATTTACTGGCCATTTAACTCATTTAATTTTTTATGTAATGTCTCTTGCAGACGCTGATGTAGAAAAACTGATAGTCTTCGTGAAAGTCACAATCTTGGGGATGACGATAACTTATCCGTATCCTTACCCGAATGCATGCGAGTCTCTGACGAATAGCAAATGTCCTTTGAGCAAAGGTGATAATGTAACGTACAATCTCCTTATGCCGATATCTAAGAATTATCCGTCTGTTGAAATGACCATCGAGTTCTCCCTGAATGATGAAAAGAATAACTCGCAAGTATGCTTCAAGTTGGACGGCCGGGTGACTGATAAATAAAATAAAAGACTCCCGTATATCACAATCTCAATAGCTTTAATCAATTTAACTCTTCTATTAGTGTATTATTACCCGAATATTCTTTATTCTTTGACATAAATTGTTAAATTTTTGAACAATATTGTAACAGATCAGTGATGTAATAAATAAAATTAAATAAATTTATGTATGAAATTTTCGTTAACGTTATTATTGATTTTTTTTCAAAATAAATGATACGATAATAACGCGTGATAGACATGTGCAACTTTATTATTTAATAGAAACTTTAATAACAAACTTCATAATTAATTTAAATAATAATTAAAATTCCCCTCCAGCACGAAATATTGCAGCAATATTATTCCAATATTGAAATTTTAATATTGTATTGGAAATATTGCAACAATATTGCAATTTTAATATTTTGTAGAAAATGTTGCAATACATTGTTGCAATATTACAATTCAGTAAATAAGTACGCGGTCCTATCACGAGAAGAATACGTTTCTCGTAAGGAGAAAATATCCAGGATCGAGTTAGCGAGTCTCCTAAACATTCCCAATCTTTTTTGTGGCGTGTTCGGATTCTCATTCCAGGTATTTCCCTCCGGTCATGCCATCTTTATTTAACATTCGATAAATAACAAGGATGGAGTCATACTTGGTTGGCACTCAGATAAGAATCTGAATTTAGCTTTGGATGTGCTTTCTAGGTCTCTGAATATTTTTTGATCATAACTTTATCGTATATGTTTTGGAATATGATACTAAACGCATATAATAATATGTTAGCAATTAATAAAATTAGAATAATTATTGAAAGATTGCATAATGTTATAGTAATATGTATGCAATATTTCTTTAAATATTGCAACAATATTTTATTTTTGCGGACATTGTTACAGTATTGCAGCAATGTTTTATGAAATATTGCAATAACATTGCTGCATATTTCGTACTGTAGGACATTTTTTATGACACTAACATCTTTATAGAATATCTTCAATCTTGTTTCTTTCGTAAATTATTAAATTGACGATAGATACATTGTTTGAATATCGTATAAATAAGTAACTATTTAATGAAACTATTATGAAAAGCGTTTGAAATGAGAAAATGGCCTCAAGTATCTTTTCACGAACGATTTATAAAAAGATTTTATATGATTTTGCATGGTCCGGTATTCTGACATCAATCAATCATATAAAGCGCGAGTATAAAGCAATGTATATTAAATGTAGCATAATTAAACCTCTCTCATCAGGTTGTAGTTTTTTTATGAGAAGAGACTAAAACTTTTACGAGTCCAAGAACTATTCTTTTTAATATATTATTTATATGAATATATTATTCCATGCGCTTGAATTTATTTACATTACGTCGTAAGCGTGAGTCGCGGCCGCGCGCTACGTCTATGCGCGAGAGATAGAACGGGGAAAGATACAATACATATCATACACATGTTGCGCGGACGCCACGGACACGTCGACGTCCGCGACGTCATAGGTGCGGCTGGCGGCAGTTACGGCAAAATGGCGGACGCGAGGGAAAATTAGCGGCGGGACGGGAGATCAAACGTCGCGTCAAAGTTGAATATCGAGTGAAAGGGATTTCGTGGTGTGGCGTGGTACGCGGCGTGAGACGGCCGGTTAGTTTCATTTCGTTCGTTGATCGTTTCGATCACGCCATTTCCTCGCGAGGACGTAAAGTTTATTGCATTACGCCGTTAGTCGTTATTACTGACCGACGACCGTTACGCGAAAAAGCGCGTCGCGTTGTGGCTGTGACGTCACGGTGTGCCAGTGATCCCCCCCCTTCCTACCATTGGGTGGGTAGGGTGTCGCTCTGTCTCTTTCTCGGAGACGAGACAGACGAGAGTTGGGCGTTTGCGACGGTTGGTGGTGTCGGGCTCGCGCGGAGCAGCGCGTTTCGGCCTGTTTCGGCCGCACGGGTTACACGGGTAGCGATTAGGGAACGCGAATCGAGTCAATCGAGTCGCGCGCGATCAGTTCGCGCGTGTGCCACGGACGGAGGGAGTTGTGCTCTCAGTGTTTGTTGCGGAAGAAGACCGTGAGACGGTGAGACAGACGTGTGACACGCGCCCCGACGCGCGCAGCAGGTATCAGCAGGTATAGCCGGAGTAAACGTCAACTACGTCAAGCCTGAGCGCTACCGGCTTGTTGTCAAGATGGCGTCCAAGGGGAAGCTAGACATCGAGGTCAGTACACTTTCCTCATATTCCTTTTTTCTCTCCCTCCAGACCTCGGGATAAGCGTGGCCCGCGCGGCCCGCGCCGATATTACCGAACGCCCTGAACGTTGCCGCGCTACCAATTTCTTCGCTACGAGCTAGTTTACGTCGCGAAGATGTAAATGCCGCCCAAGCACAGCGACCAACTTCTCGCTCGCTACCATTTATTCGACTTTCCGTCAAAAGTGTGTTTCATCACCTTTCATCCTGTTGCGCTGTTTGCACTGTCTGCAGTGAATCGACATTCGATCATTCGACGTCGGTGAACGCGCGCCGCGGCGCCATGCGTCGCTCGTGCTGTCCACGCAGGAACGTCGCGTTGTCCGGCGTAACCACGCCCTGCTACGATAAATCCGTCTGCTTGACTAGCTCGGCTAGTTCTCGCGCGATTCAATTTCTCATTCTTTCACGCTTATTCCATTTCAAATCAATTAAGATAAAGGTTATATTAACATTATATTATAATGTTTATAAATGGAGTGATTGAAGTTGAATCCTGACAATTGATTAATACGAACATTTCCACATTCCAATTCTAATGTTGAATTATATGTGTCAGAAAAAAACTTTGATTCCAACACGCGTATCGATTGTTTTACTTTCCTGTTGTACGTTTCTATGTTTAACTGGGACCATAAATTAAACGCTAACGACGTTACACGAAATGACAAGAGTTTGAGAAAACTTGAATGGAAAATGTATAACTTGAAGCGCGATAATTCTGTTTAATTTTTTTACTCGTTTTAAGTATGTCTTGACAAATGTAAATACCAGTGCAGGTGTCACTAAACGGCGTGACTCATAATCTCAGCCATTATCAAGGAGAGAAAATTGTGGCACGATTATGGCGGATGACGTACATAGTCTGCTATTCTAAAAAAAAATTTATATTTTTTAAATAAAAACGTAATTCAATGCTCAATTAAATAAATTAAAATAATCCATTAAAGGGCTCAGAGCAAAAGCAAGATGTTCTTCGCTATTATTAAAATTACAGAACATTATATTAAACTAATCGAAATATCTGTCTGTATTTTGATTAGTTTAATCAAATGATAATGTTTTAGGGCTCTGAGCCCTAATTATTTTATATTTTTTAATAAAAAGATTTCGTAAAGTAATACATAGATTCACACGAGACATTAGGAGTCAGTGCTAGTACTGATTTGCGTGAATATACCAATGATAAAAAATATATATATATATATATAAAATTTAATAACTTCTAAAAGATTTCGTGTTTTGCGCGTAACTTTCCATTGGCAAAAATTCGATGAGTGATCGAAAATTTATAAATAGATAATAAATTTATAAAATAAGGATAAGGCACAATATCTCTTTCGTATCGATTAGAGCGTGTAGTACGCTGTATATTCTAATCGTATTATCGTGATTATCGTCCATCGGAGAGAATACGCGCTTCTTCAAATAGATTGACCGCTCGATTGGCGCGATGAACGCTCACACGATAAAAGGCCAAGAATATTTCCTCCGAGATATTTATGTGAGCGACGAAAATATCTCTCTCTTTTTCCTTCCTTTTCGACATCGATATCTGCATCTCGTTAGATGGACATTCGTCGTTATCGTGAACAGCCACGCAGCCTCGCTTGTCGTTCAAAACGTGCAATTCATAAAACCTTTTGAATTATTTATTCTGAAATCATGCAGCTGTGCCGCGATATCTCATCTGGTCGAGCTATGCCATCGCCGGTTTTACATACGCGCGACTATTTTTGTAAAAATCATGTGGAGTCGAGCCAAATCCGACGGAGAACGGAGGAGAAAGCGAGCGACGATTACATTGTCCCTCTTTTAAGCAAAAATGAACATGGCAGTAATAAATATGCGAGAAAACGTGCGTCACTTGGAAAGAAATTCGTAGTAAATGTCAAGTCTTCTTATAGTCGAGTTTTCTTTGATCGATCATAAATATGTCTGGAACGTTTCAGCATGCAGGAGGTATTGTGCAATCAAAGGGATTGCAAATTCGAACAACTTTTTGAAAACTTTAAGTTAAACTACACTTGTGAGATCTTCTCTCTCCACTTTAAGTGATTATCTCAGCACTTTTGCTATATCTTTTATAAATTATTCGCCATTTATTTTAAGAATGATTATCCGAAGAAACCAATTAACCCTTTCTAGTAACAGTTTAACTGTATACAGAAAAATATATATTATATTTAAATTATTTGCTTTATACACGCACAAGTATTTCAAAAGTTTATATATTCTCAAATCTATCATATATTTATTATGAGCATAACAAATATATTCCAAATCTTTGGGAGTTTATATATATAATATTTTCAAGGTTATTAAATTAAAACAAATTCGATTTGCTTATTATATAAAGTCACTTCTTTTGAATAAAATTTTATTATATGCTTTGAAAGAAATTCTTGTTTTGAGATGATGAGTTTTTCTGTTAAATTTGTAATAAGTATATTTTACTATCATCAAGAAAACATTCATTGTTAAAGTTAATAGTTACTGAAAAAAAACCAAGTAATCACTTTTTTACAATTAGCAATAGAATGATATTTTTCTATATATGGTTGTTATATAATATTTAAGACTATCATTTTTAAGACTGTAAAATTAGTACACGTGAAATTACTTATCATTAATGATAAACGTTTTTACACATATGTTAACACAATTACAAAATTTGCATATATGAAGCAACTTAGCGTAACCGCTTGCAAGATGCGGTTTTGCGTAACTATCTGTGATATCTATACCGCATATTATCACGGTTGCATTCGTTGAATATTTGATTTTCGCGGAAATCGTAACTTTGCTCGACATATCGCGAAGCGATATCACAACATTTGTTTGTGGTATTTTGCATACTATTGTGCATACAGCTCGCATTCTCTATCTCTGCCTTGTGACACGAACGCGAATACATCGCATTTTTCTCTTATATATATATATACACACACACACACACACACACACACACACACACACACACACACACACACACACACACACACACATAATTTTAGGTCGATCAACTTCTGTTTGATATATATGCACAAAACTTCCATTTATTATTTCCAGTTTTCCGCCGTGTAGTAATTCCTCCGTATATCCGTTCTGGGATGGAATAAATCTCAATTTTAGATTTTAGCTTTAATGTTTCAAGCGCGAGAAAACGAATGAAATGATGTATATGGTGCCCTAGAAATTGCAGCTCCTAACTTCCTCTTACCAAATTCTTCGGTGAATTTTAAGTCGATTTTTTCTCTCGCGCGAAATTTGGGACGCGATCTGTCTTCGCGAGAGAGAGATTTATTCTTAGTTTTTAAACTTAAGTACCTAGATCTGCAATTCAAATTTACTTTTAAACACTTGTAAGATGCATTAAAAATTAAAACGTACAATCTTTTCCATTTTTAAATTTTTTGTTGCATCATTATACTTTATACTGATTCTATATTTTTGCTCCAAAAATTTCCAATCATATATAATCGAAAATATGTAGTCATTGATGGAATATTGTCTCCTTTAATTTGATTTGCAATAAATGAACGCATAACTTTCTGACGTTGTCTAATTACTCTATGCGAGGGCTTATTGTCGATGCGTCATGGCTGTTGCTTCAGAGTGGACGCGATTAGAATTAGCGAAGCGGGAGGGCAAACCTGAATTGATGAACGTAAAAAAAAGAAAACTTCCGATAAAAAAACTCGGAATAATTAATCTTATAAATTCCTCCGGTGCGGATTCGTGTCAAGGTCACGGCTAGTTGTGAACAGAGAGGGAGAATATGTAAGAGCAAATGCAGTCCATGGCGGCCATATCATAAACTCGTTTCCCCTTCCTCTTATTTCCACGAACTCCGTGTGATGAGATTCGACATATATATATATATATATATATGTGCACTGTGTTCATATATCGTTGTGCATATAGTGGATTATAACGGGGACCGATTTGTGGAATAAACATTGCTATGTCGACAGTTTCAAGTAACTCGATATACGTTATCATACAGGAATTTGATATCGTTTATGCTGCGATACTTTCGTATTTGTCTTGTAAACAACTGTAAAGTTTAGGAGAGAAATATGGTACAATTATGTCTAGTTTGAAAAAAATTTTTTTAAAACCGCTAATTTTTAATTAATTCGATTATACGTGAATCTCATTAAACATATTTTTAAAACAATTTTCTCTTTCTCTCTTTATAATAAATTTTACGTTAAAACAATTTGGATATGATACTGCCAGATTGTTTAAAATCTAGAAATCTAGAAACGAAAGTTGCAATGATATTTGATAAAATTTATGTTTAACATCAAAAACGTTAAAAATAAAAAATATGTCTTAGTTTTCATAATATACACAAAGTCGTTATTTTTCTTTGTTGACAAGTTAGAAATAAAATAACATTCGATATCTGAACGTGATATGTATTTTGGATGTTTGCATAGTAAGTACGTGACGATTTCTCTAAGGGGACGCAGCTGCAAAATTATCGGACGCACCCTTTGACGATCGATCGCAAACGAATCGCTACCAGGTCGTGAGTCGTTTTGCGTGGTTGCGGCAAGATGGCGGCACATGGCGCGTAAACTGCATCAGGGATTTTTAACGTCGATTTAGGTCTCGATGCGATTGGATTTGTTAGTGCCGCCCTCGCGCATCTCTTGGAATCACTGACCCGGAAGTGGTAAAATATAAAGATGAAATGTAACATACAATTTTGAAAGCAATACAATTTCCTCGAGTTATATATACATATAATTACATAAAAAAAAAAAGAATAGCTGTACGTAATTAATGCGAAAAGATAAATGAAATATTCAATAGATATCGAAAGCTGTGAAGGAAATCAGGATATCAGGATATTTTATTACATTTTGGATAGAGATGAAATATAAGGCAAACACTAAACATTTAATTTTTCTTTTATCTTTACATTACAGTATTTCTTATATTTCTTATTGTGAATTGGAATTCTTATATATATATTTATCTTTGAAACTTAAAACTTTTTCTTTGTGGTGTAATCTTATAATGAAAACTAACTAATAAAAGCAATTAACGAATTGTCTATACTGCCAGATTCTAATTAAGCGATCACGTTTGCGTAAAAAGTAAATTTTCCTTGTAATATCTCTAAAAGTGAATCAGTGTATTATTACTGACTTCAATACTATCAGACTACATTTATAACTATAATCATCAATGAATATTTATTGTTTTTCAATAACACACGTAGTACACATTGATTCATTTTTAGAAGTTATGGTTTTTACAGATTGAATCCGCAAAAAATTATAATCTCTAAAAGAGTATCAGTGTATTACTGAAAAACAATATAAATATTCGTTGATGATTATAGTATCAGTTGTAAGCGTAGCACTGATGTCAGTATAATTTGCGATATATAGTATTTTTTTCTCTTTACAATCGTCGTAATTTACAGTTTGAATGCGGTTGAAATATTTCCACGATGTAGGGTTATGTATAGCGATGGGTCGGATGGGCGGTACGACAGCAATTAATATGAATACGAGTTATTAATTAGAACGTGATTCAACGGAATCATGATCATGCTCTTCCTTTCTTCTCCCTATGACGCCAGTCTCTCTTGTCTCACCTTCGATGCTAATTCGAACGCTACGGTTCGCGCTGATTATCGTTGAATTAGCCATTATGTCATTATTTTAACAAGTGTGTCGATGTATGTCAGGGGAGCGCGCACACTCCTCTCGTACATTCGGCTTCCTCAAGTGGCTCTGGCACGAAGCCATCCTCTTCCTCTCCCTTTACACGATTCGCGATGATCAACGCGTCGCGACGCTGCTCTAATGTTTGTTTATTAATAACATCGCCTGCGTTCATCGCACGCATCCGCTTCTCGATGTATCGACACAATCATTTAACTCGCGATTACATTAACTTGCGTAAAATGTATACGGATATCTACAATATACTATTTTTTTTATTATCTACCAATAACAGCGTTGTAATCATTTTTTTATCTTGTTATGTTAATTCTATATTGTTCCTAAAAGCAATGTAGAATTTAAAAATACCAGGTTTTTTTTTCGTAATTGACGTCTGCGAGCCAACATAATGATTACCTATGCTTATAAATTAGTCAGAGTAATGAGTGTACGATCATGCCATCACCTACACGCACTTATTTTTACAAACATATTTATGTAGAATCTATATATGTATATGTATGTATAATAGATATACAGGGTGTTTTAAAATTTGTGCCCACAAAGTACAAGACGTGATACTTTATGCTATATTCTAAATTGTTGAAAATGAAATTTCACTCCAAGAAAAGTGATGATTGCGGTCGGCAAGAGTGAACTTCATTTCTTCAAGAAGTGAATTTCCTAAAAGATCAATTTTAATGATTAATATCTCGCGAGAAATAGAATGATGTTTTTCTCCGCCATATTCATTCGTTTTATGCAAAAACATATGAGCCTAATTTCGTCAAGATTGGATGTAGGGGGATTAAATTTAACATTTACTTTCAATCTCTACTTTTAGAGAGTGAAATTATTCGCTCTTCGCAGAGATTTAAACTTAACTCTCGCTTGGAGTGATTTTTCACTCTCTAAGAGTGAAAATTTCACTCCCAAAAATTTAGATTGTAAAACAATTTTATCCTTTAACAAAATTGCATCCGATAATTTTTGCGCCTATTTGTTAATTTTAATCTGCTTTCCTGCAAAAACTATTTATTAGACACAATTTTGCTAAAGAAAAAAATTGTTTTTTGTGCTAAAACGTTTTTTGTAGTAAATAAAATTACATTCGATAAATAATTTTTGCGTTTACTCGTATAACTTTAATCTGCTCTCCTGCAAAAACTACTTGTCAGACAATTTTGCAAAAGGAAAAAATTGTTTTTTCAGCATAAAATATCACGTCTTGTAGGAGAGATTGGGGCTAATAGACCCATTTTTCAGTTTCGAATTTTTACAGACGAAATTAAGAGATTTATCAGAAAAATGAATTTTACATCAGTTACTACATGCATTTGACTACCTAATAATATTTTAATAATAAAGAGAAACTAATATGCATTTTTCTAATGCATTCCATCTGATTCAACTAGCCTCGGGATCGAGATAATTTGACTAAGATTATTAAAATAAAGATTAATATATTTTAAGTTACATCTTTGGCTACATATTAAATAAAACTTTTATAAAAATATATTTTAAACATAAACATTCGTTTCGCAAGGCAAAACAATACTTCTTTTTGCAAAATTTGTTTCATTTCGTGCAAAAATATGTCGAATGAGTCTAGTTTTCGAGATTAGATAGGAGGGAATTAAACTTATAATTACCACTAAGGTAAATCTCTTTAAAGGAATATAGTTTTGAATAAATACTATAAGAGTCGTCACTAAATGAGTCATATAATTCCATGCTGTAGTTAGTTTATTATCCCTATCCGTTCATTTCATTTTTTAAAAACATTAACAATATATTATAATAAAGACACATAAACAAAAAAAATCTGTTGGATTTTATTAAGAATTACACTTACTATCTAAATAGAAATCAAATATTAGACAATCACATACGATTGTAAAACAAAAACTTTAAAATACTTTAAAAACTTAAAAATAAAAATATTTACTTAGATGTACGATTTTTTAAAATTGTGTAACTTCTATCATAGATGTGTTCGCAACAAGATGTTACAGCAGACTGAGCGATAGTCGCATGCTCAGACACGTTTATGCGTGTCTCGCGTGTTTTGTTTTTAATGTAGTTTCGATTATTCTACTTATCCCTATAGTCAACTGACCCCAGTCCTCCTCTACTTCGCGGGCACGAATTTTGAAACATCCTGTATATATTATTTCTACATAAATGTTTGTTAAGTAAAACAAAACATATATAGAAAAGAAAGAGAAGAAATATGTAAATTTTTAAAGGATCGGAAAGAAGCCAAATTTTTCCAATTTTCCTGTGGATTTTTTCTCAAGGAGATGTAGAAAAATTCATTGGAAAAATTCACATGTGTTCACATGTGTAAAACCTGCCATATCTGTTTCTCCGTTCTTTTCATAAAGAAAATAATTGTCTATAGCCGACACCGGAGTAATTTGGAATAAGTTGACAGAAATTTTGAAATTGTATTAAAGATTGAAGTTGCATAATGCATTCTGTCAAATATATAAAACATACAAAACATATACTATTGCAACGAGCAAATTAAAACGAATCACATAAAAAGAATTCTTTAGAATAAAAAGAATTACAAAATTTTACAAAAACTTAGCCTTGCAATTTCAAGAGTTAATGATTACATTTTTAAAAACATGTATTAATTTTTAATCACTCAGATTATTCTCCTCACTCACCATTAGTCACTCATCATTTTTGCTTTCTTTTCTTTTCAATGATCATACATCTATTTCATTTTAAATATTAAGAGCAAATAAATAAGATCTATTTTTTATTCCTGCACTAGACCGCGAGAGGCATTATACCGCACTATAACTACTTGCGCAGAACAATGCGCAGTCGTCTATTTAAGCTTTGCCACTAAAGAAAAGTTTGATTATGTTTAACTATAAAAATAGAAGGATAAAATTTTAATAGAAATAAAATTACATAATTTCATTTCATATTAATTTTATGAAGGACATTAAAAGTATTTTGTCTTGTTGTTTACATAGCGAAGCAGCAATTTTTCCAAAAAAATGGAATAGTAGACTAACTACAGCATGGAATGTATGACTCATTTGTGACGACTTTTATAGTACTTACTCAAAATTTTATTCCTTTAAAGAGATTTACCTCAGTGATAAATGTTATAAATTTAATTCCCTTATATCCAATCTCGTAAACTAGGCTCTTTCGCCGTGTTTTTGTACAAAATGAACAAAATTTTGCAAAAAGAAGCGAATGTTTGTTTAAAATATATTTTTATAAAAGTTTTATTAATATGTAGCCAAAGACGTAACTTAAAATACATTAATCTTTATTTTAATAATCTTAGTCAAATTACCCCGGTCTCGGGGCTAGTTTAATCAGATGAAATGCATTAGAAAAATACATTTTTTTTTTCATATTAATTATTAGTTTCTCTTTATTATTAAAATATTATTAGGTAGTCAAATGTATATAGTAACTGTGGTGTAGAATTCATTTTTCCGATAAGTCTCTTAATTTCAACTGTAAAAATTCGAAACTGAAAAAAGAGTCTATTAGTTCCGATCTCCCCTAATCATTTTATGTAAATTATAATTTATAATGGCGTTACTTATTAACAAATCGATTCAACTTAAAATAATTTCATTAATATTAACAGTAAGAAGCTGAAATCATAATATAATATACTAATATAACATAAACATAACAGAGTAGAGAGAGTTGCGGAAAATTACACTTTGATTTTTTTCTCACTTCTGCAGCGTAAATCTCAGTGCGGCGTATTTGCCGAAGTTACTTATATAGACTAAAGCAATTAAATACAATATGAATTATTAGGATCAATTTCAAAATGTCAATGTAAAATGATTAGCAACATTAATATATCCCACCACTCTAATATAATATTTCGCGATTAATATATCTATGAACATGAGTGAGAAAGGAAGAGATATCTCTCTCTCTCTCTCTCTCTCTCTCTCTACGTACAAATAAAGTTCTCAATAGTGATATCAACCACTGGTAATTATTCAAAGCAAGAATTACTGCATTACGCAATTAGAGATTGGGCGATAACTCTTCGCATTTCTATTGAATTAAAAATTATATATATTTGTTAACGTGGGAAAATCGCAAAACCACGCAGCCGTTGCATTGTCGTTTATGCCTTTGCCATTACAATCGTGACATGGGCAATTTTCAAGTAGCTTTTAATTAAAGTTAAAGCTATTAACATGTACGTGTATACATTCTTGCGTGTCGGCGTTACATAATTTTATCAGAACGAATAACCTGTTATCGCTGTTGGACACTCGTTCGACAAAAGTGTCGCTCATGCGTATAATAGACATAAAGTATTTTATATTCTTTCACGAGAAATGATGGTTACGAGAAAGAGGGAAACGTTTAGTTATATCAATAAATTCTGGGATACTAAAAGAAATATTGATTCTGATAGGGATCCTTAATTGCATCTTAAAAAATGCATTTTTCTTTTTTAAAGAAAACAAATTATTCACGCATTATCCATATTGATAATATGTACATCTTAAATTGAGAAAAAATTTTAATTTTTTCGAACGTATTCAATAATATATTAAATAAAAGAAATAGAAACAGTTATCATAAAAATAATTTTTGATTCAAGATATATTTAATCTGACTATTATAACTATAATATTAAAATTAAATAACTATTTAGTAATTATTAAAATTATTTTATAACTATTAAAATTAAAGCATTTGCTGCATAAAGATAAAAGCGTTATTATTAATTTCACATCTCTGTTGTTATGCTGCGATGGAAGATGGTTTCAATTTTATTTCTATATTGCGTCCTGCGTTTTTATCGCGACACTTGGAATGCGAAGAGGAATTATTTGATCCGAAATCTAACCAGTCGGGTTAACCTGTTGTTTAAATTTACGCCGAGTACTCATCACAATCATTTACGACGCGTAATCAGTTACATTCGATGATTACGATCGATAGATGTGCCTTCTAATGTGATGTAGCTTGTTTCCGTAGTGGAGCCAATGGAACCGTACGTTGCTGATTGGTAATCGATGAACAGGCGACGAAACCTTATTATTTCCTGTCTATTCGTCATGAGCCTCTCGGCAGCCGGATACACGCGGCTCGCTCTCGTTTACAAGCCTAAAATTTCTGCTTTCAAGGCAAATAAGACATCCTACTCAATCCGGTCCTTTCCCCATAATAAACTCGATGAGATTATTAAGGTTTAATCGCGCGCCACCGGAGACTCGCGAAAAAATGACAACTCTCAATTTAATGTCCCTCGGAACGATGAAATTTCGTCTGGCGGTCTTAATATCATATCGGACCTCTTCCGGATGACAAATCTTTTTATTGTGTCATTATACGCGATGTAAAATTTTATGCTTTGTTGAAAAATTCGTATTAACTTGATGAAGAAAATTATGATATGCCAAGGGATTTCGTGGAGTAAAATGTGCCAATAGAGATTTCGTTGAAGAATGCCTGTTTTTTGCTAAATTGTTAGTTGAACATGAAATGTATTGTTTAAAATGTATCATTGTAAATGTATCATAGACAAATAGTTGATATAGTTTCCATAATGGTATACCTTAGCTAGATTGACAATGTGAATTCTATATATTTTTATCAGAATATTCCGCATAATTATTAAGATAACATTGTAATATATAAATAAAATAAAATAAATTTAGAAAACTAATTTAGAAAACAAAACTAAGGTTGCCATAATCGATCATTTACAAGGATTACTTGTTTTATCTACTAATAGAGCCATTACGAATTGCTATTACGAATGAATTCAATATTTCTGAAGATTTATTGAGAGAGAAATATATAAGCATAATTTGAGAAATATTTTTACGTGAACTAAATTCACGACAGATACGGACCGAATAATATCTGACAACAAATCATCTCAGTGAGACACTTATACCAAAATTTATCACCAAGCTTGATACCCACGTGCCGTGATACTTAAATGTTAGACATAAAGCCTGTTTATGGTATAATAAATGCCATTTTGTTGTTCAACCCAGACGACTCAGCGATCGGTCATATACACATTCGATACGTTACGTAACGTCCACTGTGTTATGTAACCGCACATTAGCAACTGAGGAATTGAAAATTTGAATACGGTCACTATTTTGCGCGTCATTTCTAGAAGACGAGAGTCGTTAATTAATTATGTAATTTTTCTGGATAGAAACTAAATCGCGAACATTTTCTTTATAGCCGCACCATAATGATAGTGCACGAATGAAGTAAAACGTTACGCGAATTACAATATTCATTGTCAACTTACCGTCTAAAGTGATGATGACTTAACATTTTACACTATTTGTTAAATCGCTCAGGTATGTATCCTGTCAATAGCTACCGATTAGCCATTCGCTAGCGGTAGAGTACGAGTCATTGTGATGATTTATTCTTTGCGTGGCAACCGGTGATTTCTTCGCAACGTTAATTATTTGGAAGCTTCTTTGTAAGAAAGAAAAATTTATGTAAAGGAAAACATTAGTAATTTAGGAAAAAATGATAGTTTTATGAAATTATAATTACTAACGTCCTCAATAATTTTTAACTTGTAATTTTATGAAGAATCTAATAAGATGAGGAAGAAAAAGGAGTTGAAAACTAATTACTGATATTCATTTAATCGTCTTGATTGATTATATTCTGGAACCTTGTAAATCATCATAAAGTTGAGTAAAAGTTGAAAAGACTACAGTTCTAAGAAACGCGAAGATGAAAAATGCTTAGAGAAAGCATTGATGTATAGCGTTTTACTTTGTGAGTGAAAGGCATATATGCTTTTTACTATGCTTTTCTCGATAAAGCAGCGTTTCGGCTCGTATTCACATGGCGGAACAGCTGATATATAAAAAAATGTTCTTTCTCTCTTTCGTCTTCCTAATCTTTATATTTCCTCTCTCTCTCTCTCTCTCGATGCGAAAAATATCGTTTAATATTCACACTCGATCGCATTTAATAAACATCTCTATTCCTCTTTCCTCATGTTATCGTATTCCCCATTGTTAAACGACCGCTGGTCATCGATGCGTGTTTATCGATCGTGAAATTCAAGGTGAACACGCGTCTATGCGAAATTCGACGCCGAAGGGTGGAAAATGAAAAATTCACCCTTTGCTCGTTTTCGGAGAGCCGGAAGCGAGTGGGTTACTGACCGACTGCGGGGCGCAGGGTGAGGCAACGACTCGAGGAAGAAAGGAAAGGGAAGGGAAGAGAACCATACGTTCGTCTGTATGTGTGTCGTGTCGACGCGAGGGGGTAAGGGATAGATAGAGGTAGAAGGGTGTCAGCGGGTAGAGAAACGGTGGTGAGCAGCGTCGGCGGCGCGGGAGGGGATAAAGCCCCGCAGTGCGGCGCGGTCGATACAACCACCACCATCACCCACCTCCTCAATCGAGGAGGACCACCTCTCGCCTTACTCCGGCCTATCAACTTTTACCCTTCCTTCCTCTCTTTCTCTCTCTCTTTTCTTTTCATCTTTCTATATAATTACACTTGTTCGATTCGTCGATATAATTCTTCGATTACATATGGATTTTTGGATAACGGAAAACATCAAATTATCACACAGATACTTGTGGCATTGTCTCGCTTTTGTTCGATCAGACTGACCGAACAATCCAAGTGAAATCCGAGAGATAGTGTTAAACTAACGTCGCTACAATTTCTTTCGACTTTCACGTTTTTACAGCTTATTTCATATATATTGATTTTTTTTCATTTTCATTCTAGTATTTGTTATTCTTTATTGTTTCGTAGAAATAAAGATTCTGGAGAAGGAAAAACAAAGAATTAATGTCAATGGTTTTAATGTTTAAGAAAGATTTTGATTTAAATCGAGGAAAATTGTAGAAATTTATTGTCTTCTTCGTTTTAGATTTTTTTTATTCCATCCTCCTTTACGTCATTTTAATTCCTTTAACGTTACTATATCTTGTCACTATAAGGGATATGAGAGGGATAAGAGAGCGGCCGTTCAACGAGTTAACTGCTCGTCGTTTTGTGTCGAAATTACGCCCACTGTCTGTTTCTACCGACAACTACCCACGTACGCGCAATACATATGTACATCCCTCTTTTCCGGCGACGGCGGCGGCGGCGACGCTGCGAAAACGCTGCCAATTTTTTCCTGTCGCGTCGCGACGCCGCGTATCGACTCGCACGATCTCAAGTTGTACGGCATATATGACTTCGGAATCGAACAACAAGGCGCCTCCACCATCCTAATTCATTTGCATCGTCGAGTATTCTGTGTATTTCACGAACCGAACTGCATTATCGAGGCTCGACATAATCGGCGAGCGTTGAATAATTTTCTTATTGTTGGAAATAATTCGCGGAAATAGGAAAATAATGAAATGAAATAATAAAAATAATGAATTTGGGGATTGCACACGAAAAACTAATCAAAAATTAATGGGCGATTTCAATTTAATGTCAATAAATAAATCAATAAACTATAATTGAATTATTTCTACTCAATTTATTCGTTGACAATGAATGTAAAAGGAGATGCAGTTAAGAATTAATATAATAATAAAGAATATTACACTGATAAAAGAGCATAAGTTAGGTTTTAAATTCGATTTTAAATTCGAATTCTTTCTAATCTAATTTATAAAACTTGACACACACACACACACACACACACACACACACACACACACACACACACACATAAATTTTACATATTATCTTTGCAGAGAAATGGAATGTAGATAAAAGTTTGGTGTTAATGATATTTTAATATTTCTTTCAAGAGTTTTTACAAAAATTAATTTGTAAATTTAATTTACTTCATTAATTTCTTTAATCTTGTTTTTTATCTTAGAAGCCAAATTAGACTCATTAAAACTGAAATATCTAAACTTTTAAAGGGACAAGCTCGATTTTCTCAAGTTTATTAAACATTTAAATAACATTGTTGTCAAAATAAATTTCATAATTGCGAAAGATACAATCCAATTCTATCTTTAATATACACAATAAACAATAAACAATAATACGTTACTTTTAATAATTTAACAACGGTAAACTTGGTTAATTTTTGACTTAATTATTTATTTTTGTGATAGATATAGAAATGAATGGAACGCGATTACGAACCAAGAGCCATTTGGTTTCTTTTATTTTTCGGAACTTGAAGCGGAACTTAATCTGCTCCCTTAGCTTAATCGTATTATATTCAGAACGTGATTCACATGCTTGGCTCGAATGAGTCATCGGCCGGAACGGAATGGAACGGAACGGAACGGAACGGAACGGCGTGGCGCGGCGCGTTGCGCTTTTTTCGCGTTTCTCTTCTCATGCGAGAGATTCGCGAGAAGTCAGAGTCGAGAGCGACGGAGGTAGATTGAACGTAATATGTCTCTTCCTCCGACGCAGATACAGTCACGGTCAACCGCCGCGGACACTAACGTAGGTACGTGCATGCACGTGCGTACATCGTTTATATACATATATATATATATATATATATATATATATATATATATATAAATAAAAGTGTACGTAGTACGTCGTACTTGTTAAAATTTCTTTTAACAAGACTCATAGATGTAAGATAACATAATCTACATAGCCTGGAAATGATCAAAATCGGGTCTCTTCAACTGGAAATAAGACCAACTACGTCTCGTTTCACTTTGCAATGCACATCGAGTTCAATAAAGCAAATACCAATTTACAAGTTTCTTTTCTTTGTTGTGAAAGATATTATTTTTCGAATATTTCAAATATAATCGTAACAAGAGATAAATAAATATGTTGGATGATAAATCAAATTATCTGTGCTCGAAATTAAAAATCAGATTTTAAGCTTTGGCATCATTTTAGACAATAACTATATTTAAATATTCCATGTTTCGCGCCTTTGAATAGATCCTTGCCTTTGTGACCTTCTTCTTGCCATACTAACAAGACTTTTCTGTATTTTTCCGATAACTGTTATCTGAGAGAAATCACTGTTGTAGTAATATAGAGAAGGCGATTAGGGTCATTGGTTTTACGAACCTATGGAATCTAGTTACCGGAAGCTGCTGCGAATATAAAAGCCTTGACCGAATGTCGAGCGCAAGAAATTACTCTCATGAGATCTCTAGGATATTGTTGAACGGAAAATGGTTATAGAAAAATTGTACCGAAATATTTTCAATACGCGCGAAAGCTTTGGAATTTTCGAGTTTCGTATGATATTTGTTAGTATTGTTCAATAATTTTTTTCGTTTGACCAGAATTTTCTTGCTATAACTGTAGAAAGCAGCTATCGATGTTAGAATACCAAAAGGTCTAATCTAATTTTAATCCGTTAAATAATCATAGGGAAAAATGTATAACGATGCAATAGCTCCATTTCAAAATGCAAGACTTTACTGCGAAAAATTACATTGCCGGAAATTGAGAATGGACGTGAGCAGATTGGAAACGGTTTCCAATCAATTTTCAGTTTCTGTGTATCTCAATTCGTCGTTTAGTAATCTCCGGATAACGAATCAGACAATTGCAGTGGAAAAAGGCATGCGATAGTCAGACTGCTTTGAATTCTCCGAACTTTGCAATTTCACACTAACTTAAATATTCCAAATATGTTAATTCTTATATGTAGAGAAAAAAAAAATTAAAAATGCATACATTTTACGTGCAATGCATATTCAAGTCCGTGTTATGCGGTATTATGCGGTAACTGACAAAATATTTTTCTCTTCACTGTTATTAATAATAACGTTATTTGATGCTAATATTATTAATATTAATTTCTGTGTCCAAATTCTATAGCGAAAGTTCGTATTGATATTCTTTATTGAAATTTTGGGAACAACAAGAAAAATTGGAGTAAATAGCTTTTACGTACGAGTTTGTTATCGATGAGCTAATTCGATGTATTAACTGTCGGGTGCGTGAATTGAATCTCGCGAGACCGCTAGTCGCCGGTTTACCGGTTCGAACCGGATCGACGACGGATTCTCTGCTTGACGTGTGTTCGAACCAGAGCTAACCGGTAACAGTCGTGATCTGTCAAAAGGCAGCGGATGACGGTCAGCGTCACGTGAGAATAAAGCTGAAAAGCTTCGTTCAAGTGCCAAATTATACTAAGATTTCATGATAATAAAGAAAAAGAAGGAAAGCGGAAACATGTTACTACATATTACTGGCGATATCTTGTACGACTTTAGATAAATGCTATTCTATGCTATGCAAAGAATCACGAGAAAGATTTCTCATACTTGAAATAAATAAAGAATCAATTATATTTATTTAACATTATCAAAATACGTGAGTTTCGATATTTTCTGCGTTTGAATCAGTATTATTTCTATTGATTTGCGGTTTTGTATGTCAATGTGAGAAAGTTGGCAAATGTACATCTTTCGACTTAAGGAGGTTCGACTGTTAGACGAAAACCAACTTAGAGACTTAATTTTTTTATGTGATATAGATAAATACTGTAAGATAGAGCGGGGTTAATTGCGCATAGAGGCAAGTTGGGCAAATGCAAATATCTAAATAATCAAAATATATATAGATACGTCTGCTTGGTAGCAAAGACAGAGATTCTGCGCTTAATCTGCAACAGCCGTGCACTTTTTTTGTTTTCGTACATCAAAAGTAAAATTATTAGATGAGTAGTCTTTTTGGCGGTAATTACAGCGATTAATATCAAATGTGTTTAGATATAAGTTATTAACGTATTTTTTAACTTTAATTTTCAAGTTGATATTTCATTTATTGTTTTTAAGTTATAAAAAATATTTCAGTAAATAGCGATATGGGGCTTGTTGAGTCCAATATCTCATAACTAATCTTACAAACTCAACTGCTTCAATGAAATCTATCTTTATCAATGCTTTTTATTCTATGTTAATGATTAAACATATAATTTACGTTCAATTATTATTATAAAGAGTAAAGATTTTAGTTTTTCTAATTTTGTTAATTAAAGCATTTAAAAAGAAAGAATATTACAAATTATTATACTTCTGATGAAAATAGTAAAAATTTAATTAATATACACATAATCCTTTCATATTTTTAATAACAATCCATGTGTTTCTTACGATGTATATATTTTTTGAGAGCTTGTCAGCGATTTTAATATGTGATTTATCCATTAGTGTTTCCGTTCGACTCACAGAATTTGGGAATCCTGTGGGTGGAATTTCAAACAATAAGTAACAATAATTTTCAACGACGTTGTATTATAATGAGACAAAGAGAAAGAAGAATCTTTTGTGACGGACATTTATGTTATTATAAATATTTTATAGACGATAATTTTGTAAGTAGCGGTTAATACATTTGATTTGCGATATTGAGGCTGACCAGATAAATGGTCGAAACGTTTATCAAGATATATGTAAAGTTAATTAATATATTTATTGCACTGTTACCCTGCGTTGGCTTTTATGCTTCTTCTTTTATTGTTCAAATTTGATTTGTTCGGAAGCCATTAAAGAGTTTTTAATAATATATAACCTCATTAAACAATTATTTTCACTGACTCAACTTATCCTTCGAGGATGCTCAACATGTCCTATATAAGTGAGACATATTGATCTACTTTGCATCTTTGTAATTAACATAATTTTTTACTTATTTACGAGATATGTTAAGGATTTATAAGTACTTAATTATTGAGCCATATGACCATGCAATGTTTTAAAGTATTTACTATTAGTCTATCTATAATTGTGTGAAGATTTATAATAATTTATAAAGAAGAGTATCACAGCACTAAACTCGCTTTACTCTATACAAATAATCTCAAAATTTGAACAATATTGACTGTACAATTTTTTTGTAGTATTATTCTGAAATTGACCATTTTAAAGATATCATTTATGGGAGATAATCGTTCCAAAGTAGATCACCGATTTAATATACACTCAGTCAATTTAGGACTTTGAAAAATTAGGATTTGACAGATGAAATATCAACAATTGTGTACAAAAAAGAAAAATCGGATCATTTATGGATTTAAAGTTTTATTATCAAAGTTTACCTCACGGATCGCATTAGTAGTAACAGACTTGGCAACGCTGCAGCGCAACAGCTGATACAAAAAGCAACTATATATAAGTCTGGAATCTATCTCGGCGTAAAGAAATAGACATGGAAATGACATGAAATGACGAAATTATTAAATGGAAAATGACGAAATACTAAATTGTATTATCATTCACTGTAGCGGGTCACTGTACCCATCACATCACGAAGCGTAACAAGTTGCGTTGCCAAATATATATTAGGTGTACAAAAAAGTTCTGAGCTTTTTTGTAAAATTCAATCTTTATTCGTATGTAATCGTACGGAAATGGCTTGCTGCGTAACGCCAAGCTGTTCTGCAAGCTCCTTTTCA